>Ga0207675_100000042_pt1 | contig 89726 bp, 140 predicted proteins | sample KBSSwiS42_FD_184305 | JGI IMG/M metagenome (GOLD analysis project Ga0207675, IMG submission 184305) | Switchgrass rhizosphere microbial communities from Kellogg Biological Station, Michigan, USA - KBS Switchgrass S4-2 (SPAdes) (version 2) | ecosystem: Host-associated > Plants > Roots >...
TCCTTGTATTGAATTTTATAATAAACAAAAACAATATGAAACTTGTTTAATATTTACTGATGGTCATGCAGAAGTTCCTGAAATTAAAACAAATAAAACTTTATTATGGGTAATTAGTAGTAATGGATCAGAAGAAGTAATTAAAGGGTGTGGAAAATGGATTAAAATTCCAAAAGAAAATTAATGTATTCATTAGGTTATAAAAATAATAAAGAAACTGTATTTCAGTATAAATTAGACAATGATGATAGAGTAAGTCATATTTCCTATCTTAATATTAATTTTTCTAAAGAGGAACAAAATTTTATTGATGATTTGATGAAATCTGAAGATCTTGATAATTTTTTAATTGCTAAAGCTATAATTGATAATAAAAATGAAAATGGATGAAAAAGAATTAACAAAGGAAGTTTTATTTAAAAAATTTAATCTTGAGTCTGACTGTAATTTTAGAACCGCTGTTAATTTAGTTTTATCTGAATATAAAAATTATTCATTTAAAAATGATAATGTAGATCAAATAATATCAACAGTTATGGATTTATTAGTAAATTCTGAATCAAAAAATGATCAAGATTTAATAATAGCTGCTCATATATTAAATAGTTTAGAATTAGAAAAATGAAAGAAATACAAAGATTAACTAAGCAAGAGAAAATTGAACTTCTTTCTATGTTTAGTAGTGATAGAGATGCTTATCTTTTAGCTAAAACTATGTGTTTAAAATATTTAGAAATTTATCCATCAGAAAAGAAGTTTAAAACTCATGTTTATAATCAAATAAAAGATTATAAGTATGGAAATTCAATTAATAAAACTAGGTATTTTAAAACTTTACAAGATTTGAATTTAGAACCTGAAGATAATGGTAAAGGAGAAATATAAATTAGAAGATTTTGATGATTTTATATTTTCTAAAGATGGGACCATTAGAGATATGGGTTGGATTATGGCAATAAATTCAATTGATTTAAAGAACATGCCTATTAATGATTTAATTGAATTAGATATTATTATGAGAGAGATTTATCGTCATTGGGATAATTTAGGGAATAGATTTTTACAAAAGATTAATAAAGCAATTCAAAGACATAGATTATCAAGGGTTGCTTATGAAAATAAAAGATATTATATTAGTAGAGATGAAGATTTTCTTAAATATAAAAAAGAACGTAGATTAAAAACTAAATATTAAAATAATTATGAGTGTAATTAAACAAACAACATATAAACCTACAGAAACATATAATTTATTAAAACAATTAATAGATTCAAATGATAAAATAATTAATAAAGGTGGAATTCCAATTTCAATGTCTGTAGTTGGACCTCATGGAATTGGAAAAACTACAGTTATTAGAGAATTAGCTGAAGAATTAGGTAGAGATTTTTTTAAATTAAATTTATCACAAATTACAGAACCATCTGAATTAGTTGGATTTTATACTAAAGAATATGAAATGGCTAAAAGTGGTACTGATAGTATATGGTGTACTGAAAATATGATTCCTGAATATAGTAAATTAGGTTATCAAAGAACTACATTAAGTAAAACATCTGCTTGTCCTCCAGATTGGGTTGTTAATTTGAAAGAAAATGGAATATTGTGTTTAGATGATTTTAGTAGAGGTAATCAATTACTAATGCAATCAGTTATGGAAATCTGTAATGAGGGAACTATGATTGGTTGGGATTTAAAAGATAAAAAGATTCAAGTTATATTGTCTGAAAATCCAGATGATGGAGAATATAATGTTCAAACAGTTGATGCAGCTCATGCTTCTAGGATGGTTAAAGTAAATATGGTATGGGATGCTAAGGATTGGGCTGAAAGGGCTGAAAAAATTGGTTTAGATGAACGTTTAATTAATTTTGTATTATGGGCTCCTGAACTATTAGAAAATAAAAAAGCTGAAGGAATTAGTGCAAGTGGAAATGTTAGTCCCAGAATGATGGATAAGTTTTTTAGTTTAGTGAGTACAATTGATGATTTTGATAAACATTTAGATATAATATCTACTTATGGAGATATATCAGTAGGTAAAGATTTAACTAGTCAATTAATTAATTTTGTTAATAAGAAATTAGATAAACTTCCAAGTGTTGAGAAACTAATTAAAGAATATGATGAAAAAACAGCTAAATCTCAATTAACACAATGTTGTGGAGATAGTGAGAAAGATAGTAGCAATTGGAAAGCGGCTACAGCAGCTATATTAACTACACGTATGTATAATTATATGAGATTTAATCAAAAAACTGTAAGTAAAGATAATATTAAACAATATTTAGCTTTAATTTTACATCCAAGTTTTAGTGTAGATCAAAAATATTTAATGGTTAAGCAGACTGTAGGAATTAATAATACATTTTCTCAATTATTAGCTGGAAATCCTGAATTTATTAAATATATGGTAAAATAATGAGAATAGTAATAAGTGGAAATAATAAATTTATAGATCAAGATTTATTCGATTATATTAATCAGATTTGGGTAACATATGATATTGAAATAGACAATGATAGTTGTATTTATTTTACAAAAAATACCACAGTTAATCGTTTAATAACTGATTATTGTGGAAAGAAAATATCAAGAGTAATAAAGAAAGAAAAAGCTGATTATGTAATTATTAATAAGTTTAATTTATCAAATTATCCTCAATATTTTGATGGAACAAATATAGTTGATGATGATACTAAAGAAGTTGTATATGGAATTTATAATGAATCATGTGAAATTCAAGATACAATTGATTTAATATTAGATTTTATAGATAGAAAACAAGAAGTTAAATATGTTAATCAAAACAAACTTAATGATAGTCTAAATAATGGTTATATAATTGATATTGAGAGTTATTCTACATTAAAAGAGTTAATTGATAGTAGTCATAGTGATAATCATCAATTAGCTATTAATATGATAATTGGAAGTGATTTAAAGAATAATTGGGAGTGGATATTATATTTATATCATAATAAAGGAGCTCAGGTTACTTCTTATGATAAAAAAAATATTATAAGAAATTATTTTGATACACTTAATTTAGGTTTTGGATTACATGATTTATTACCAAGAATAGATAGTTCTTTAGCTGTTGTGACTAATCCTCAAGTTAAAGATAGATTTACTTATATGGTAAAATCTCAATTTCAAAATAAGATTAATGAATATTTCAAAACTTTAGGTACTCAAAAATTCAAACTTAATGATTTTAAGATAGAATACGATGCAAATAAACAATAAACCTATTCATTTAGAAGTTAAATATAATGAGAATTATTATAATAAACAAGAATTTAATGATTTCTTTGAAAATAATAATATAAAATATATTTCTGAAGATATTAAAGGAAAATCTTTATATTTAATTAATAATACAGTTTCTCAGACTAAATTAAGAGATAGTGGATTTATTATAAAAAGAGATGTATCTAAGGCTGATGTTATTGTTATTTCTGATTATTATAAATTGAAATCAAATTTTTCTTATTTAACTAAAAGTGAAGTTGCAATTCATACTAGATATAATATTGAACACTTCTTTAATACTTATAATCAATATAATAGTTATATTTTAGATACTGAATTATATAAATATCTTTATAAATATGATGGTAATCAAGAATTATTTATTCAATGTAATGATTTATTGAAATCTAAACAAGAAGATAATATTAGAATAGCAATGGAATTTATGTCTAATGCTAATTGGGAAACTAATGAAATATATTTACAAGAATTATTTAATTTATATTGGTTTGATTGTATTAGACGTAATAATTATAAAGATAGTATTTCTTTTAAAGGATTTCTTAATTCTTTAAGTTTTCCTTATATGAGTTTACGTTTAAATGAAGCAAATGATTATAGAGAATTATGTACTAAACAGGAACATCATGAATGGTTATATAATAAATATATTGAAGAATTTCAAGAAGAATTAGATTTTTTATTTGTGAAACATAAAATTAAATTAGATAAAATAGAATTTTCAATTGATAAAACTATATTTTAATGAAAACATTATATAAGCGTGATAGTCGTGGAAAGATTAGAATATGGCAAATTTATACTCAAGGAGCTTTATTAATTCAAGAAAGTGGATTAGAAGATGGTAAATTAGTTAAACATCAAAAGTTTTGTACTCCTAAGAATATTGGTAAATCTAATGGTACAGATTGTAATCAACAAGCTTTATTAGAAATGGATTCTTTGATTAAACAAAAACTTGATGAAGGTTATTTTGAAACTAAAGAATTAGCTGAAAGTGAAAAAGTAATTCTTCCTATGTTAGCTAAATCATATGATGATGAAAAGCATAAAATAGATTGGTCTAAAAATGTATTTATTCAGCCTAAATTAGATGGAATGAGATGTTTGGCTCATTGTAAATCTAATGGAGATGTAGAATTAGTTTCTAGAGATGGTAAAATTATTGATAGAGATATAATGTTTCATATAATTAAAGATTTATCTAATATTAAGCAAGATATTATTTTGGATGGTGAATTATATGCTCATGGATTAAGCTTTCAAGAAAATATGAAACTAATTAAAAAATATAGAAAGGGAGAAACTGAATTAATTAAATATCATATCTATGATGTTGTTTTAAATGAGCCTTTTGATCATAGAGCTTCTATTATATATACAATTTCTCAAAGATTGAAATCTATTAATATTGAGTATGTTGAATCTATTGGAATGAATGATGAAAAAATGTTAATTGATTTTCATAGTGAAAATATATCTGAAGGATATGAAGGATCAATTATTAGACATGGTGATGAAGGTTATAAAATGAATGGTAGAAGTTCTAATTTATTAAAGTATAAAGACTTTAAAGATATGGATTTATCAATTTTAGATATAACTCCTAATGAAGCTAATCCTTTACATGGAACTCCTTGGTTTAAATTAAATGATAAACTGTTTAAAGCTGGGTGTAAACTAAGTCATGAAGATAGGGAGGATTTATTAACTAATAAAGATGAGTATATTGGTAAAATAGCAACTATTAGGTATTTTGAATTAACAGATGAAGGTTTATTACGCTTTCCTGTAATGGTTGGAATTAGAAATGATTTAAATTAATAAATATGTTAGAAAGAGATTTAAATCCTCCAGAATTTTATTATAAACCTGATAGAAGTGGTTATTGTGATAAATGTTGTGAATTTGATGAATTAAAAGAAGTAGAAAGAGATTATTGGTTATGTTTTGAATGTAGAGAAGAAGCATGGTTAAATTTACATAATAAAAGTAATAAAGAAGAATAAATATGACAGAAGACGGTAAAGAAGATATATCTTGGATGGCTACTCAGTTAATTAATGATAGAGATATGTCTAAAATTGAAGAACCTAAAGAATTAACAAGAAGTTTTGGTGGTAAAATTGATGGTTTTATTTCTTCTTTAGAAGAAGCCCATGAAAAAAGACATTTGAAAGCTTATTTAAAAGGAAAGAAGTATTTTAGACATGGATTTTATGAGAATAAAAAGCCTAGATATTATGATGTAATAGAAAATTGGAAGTAAACTAAACTAAATTTAAATTTATGATTATTGAAGAACCAGAAGAATTACAAATGTATATTGATTTTATGATGAAAAGTAAAATATATGATAATATTCATGATTTAATTGATGATTTAAAATATGAGTTTGATATAAATTTAAATGAACAACAAATTGAAAATATAAATGAAAGCGAAGAAAAAACCAGTAATAATTGATTATTATATAATTAATACAGAATCATCAGAGAATGGTACAAAATTAGTTGAATGGGTTAATTCATTTAATGATAATTTTCTTGATAATTTTGTATTAAATTATGATAGCAAGACAATAAGTGTAAAGACATTGGAAGGAACTTCATATAATGTAACAAATGATGATATAATTATAAGAGGTATAAAAGGTGAATATTATCCTTGTAAGAAAGATATATTTGAAGCAACTTATGATATATTATAATGATAAATGATGAAGATATTAAATCATTAATTCAAATAGCAGAATTACAACCACCAAATAAAATAGAAGTAATTCAGAGATATATTTTTGATTTAAAAGAAAAACAAGTAAATATTAATATTCCTAGAGATATGATTAACCAAATGTTAATGGAACAAGCTTATAATATAGCTAAGGAATATTATTTAGATAAATTTAAGGAGAATAATGCAAGTTAATATAGATAAATTATTAAAATTAAAGATTCCATTAGAAGCTTATTTTATTCTTTGGTGTATTTATAATGAAGAAGTAGATGCGTTAGCTAATTATATTAATAATAATAAATCTATTCCTATTAATATTTATGAATTATTATCTAATGATAATTGGTTAATTTTTACTGGAGAAACCAATGATTTAAATAATGTTGAATTAACAGATAAATTTGCTAAAGAATTTCTTGGAATAATTAATTATAATGGTACATTAACATTTGATGATGCTTTTCAACAACTAAGGGATCATTTTCCTATTAAAGCTGGTAATTCTGAAAGAAGATTACAAGGAAATCCTGAAAAATGTAAGAATTTATATAAATCTATTATTATTAAAAATGGTAGAATTGATGAAGCATTACATTCTTTAATATTACAATGTGTTAATTATGAAATTAATTTAAGAACTAAGGCTAAAAGTTTAGAATATTTTAAATTAATGACAACATGGTTAAACCAGAGAGAATGGGAATTATATAAATTAGAAGTTGAAGAGATTATTAGGAAAGATGGGTTTATTGATAAGAATGGAAGTGATGAATTAAGAGAAGATAGATTATGAGTATTATAGAAAGAGTAATAGAAGAGCTAAAGGAAAACAAACAGAAGAGATTAAAAGGTGAAGATATTTTAATACCTTGGTTAAATTTACCTAAACTCTCTACTGTTCTTCCTGGAGTACAAAAAGGTAGATATGTAATTATAACAGCAAACAGTAAAGTTGGGAAAACTCAAATTGCTGATTATCTATATTTATATGAACCTTTAAATTATATATTAAATAATAAAACTAATCTTAAATTAAAAATTTTTTATTTCAGCTTGGAAATCTCGAAAGAAGATAAATTATTACAAATGATTTCTAATAAAATATATAATGATAAGAAATATATTATCTCTATGGATAATTTAAAATCTTATTTTAAAGGATATGTTTTAGAGGATAGAGTTGAACAATTAATAGACAGTTATAAAGATTATTTTACTAGAGTGGAATCTATTGTTACAATAATAGATAACATAAGAAATCCACATGGTATATATAAAGAGGTTAGAAAATATGCTAGAGAAAATGGTAAGTTCTTTTTAAAAGATGGTACAGAAGTGGATCCAGTAGCTAACCCATTTTATGATTATTATGAACCAAATGATCCTCATGAGCAAGTTATAGTTATAACTGATAGTTTATCTTTATTACAACCTGAAAAAATTGATGGTAAACAACAAGAACTTTGGGATGCTATGTTTAAATTTAGTTCTGATTATAGTTTAAAAATGAGAGATAATTTTAAATATACAGTTGTTAATATTCAACAGCAAGCAGGAGATCAAGAAAAACAACAATTTACTTTTAAGGGAAGTACAATTATTGATAAATTAAGACCTAGTGCTGATGGTTTAGGTGATTGTAAATTAACTGGTAGGGATTGTGATTTGATGATTGGTTTATTTGCACCAGCTCGTTATAAAGTTAAAGAATATCAAGGATTTAATATAGAAAAATTAAAAGATAACTATAGAGAACTTTGTATTATTTTTAATAGAAGAGGTGGAGGAAATATTAATTTAGATTTATTTTTTCAAGGTGAGTGTAATTATTTTAGAGAGCTTGGAGATAGTGAATTTAGGGTATAAATAAGTTGTAAAATACAAATTTATTTTGTAACTTTACAATTATGAAACAAGCTGGAATATATCGAATAACTAATATAAATAATTCTAAAATTTATATAGGTTCTGCACAAAATCTCTCTAAAAGAAAGACACAACATTTTTCTAATTTAAAACATAATAGACACACAAATAAATATTTGCAAAATTCTTATAATAAACATAAGAGAGGAGTATTTATTTTTGAAGTTATACAATATGTCAAAAATATAGAAGATTTAATCTTTTATGAACAAAAATGGATTGATTTAACATATTGTTATGATCGTCGATTTGGTTATAATTTATGTGAAATTGCAGATAGACCTTTTATTGGAAGAACTATTAGTGAAGAACATAAAAGAAAATTGAAAGAATCAAATACTGGTGAAAATCATTATGCTTTTGGTGGTCATTTTACAGAAGAGCATAAAAACAGTTTAAAAGAGGCTAGAAAAAGTCAAATTATGACTAATAATAAACCTGTTTTACAATACGGCTTAGATAATATGTTTATTAAAGAGTGGAGAACTACTTTAGAACTTGGTAAGTTAGGATTTGATCCTTCTGGTATTAGTGCTTGTTGTAATAACAATAGAAGTAAAAGTCAAGGATTTAAGTGGAAATTTAAAATCAATAATGAAATTCCTTTAATTTTTAAAGATACTTTTGTAGGAAAACCTAGAACTTATGAAAATACTAGAAAGAAGACTATAATACAATTAGATTTAAATAATAATTTTATTAGAGAACATGAATCTATAACTAGTGCTGCCATTAATATTAATGGATTAGAAACTTCTATATCAAGATGTTTAAGGGGTATTAGAGCTTCATATAAAGAATTTAAATGGAAATATAAAATAATAGAAAAATTATAAATGGAAAAACAAATATATTATAATGAAACAATCTTTATTAATTCAGATATTCCAATAGAAGAACCTACAGAGGTTTATTTAACTTATGATTTACAAGAAGATGACATTCAATTGTCATTGGATTATAATTTAAATTTAAAACAATTGGAGAAATTTGCTAAAGATTTGTTAAAATTTGTAAATGAAATTAAAAAAGAAATAAAAGGATAAAATGGCATTTAAGAAAGAAAAAACATTAGTTAGTTTACAATCTCCTAATGAAATTCTAATTTATTCTAAACCTAAAATGGGTAAAACTGATTTAGTTAGTAGAATTGAGGATTGTGGAATTATAGAATTGGAAGGTGGAGCTAATTATGTTAATGGATATGTTCATAATGTTAATAATTTAAAGGAATTAGATGAATTATTAACTTGGCTTGAGAAAGAAAATCCATATAAATATCTTGCATTTGATACAATGACTAGATTAGAAGAATGGTGTGAGATTGAAGGTACATTAAATTATATGAATAGTAGTCAAGGTAAATCATTTAATAGAGTGCTACAAGAACATATTGATAGAGGATTAGCACCACAAGATAAATTAGGAGCTAAATTTCCTCCAGGAAAAGAAGGATTTGAATCTGTTCATAGTTTAGGTCAAGGTTATGGTTATAGATGGAGTAGAGAGTCTTATCAAAAATGGTTTCTTAGAATGAAAGCTCTAAAATGTAGAAAAATATTTTTAGCTCATATTAAGGATAAATTAATTGAAAGTAAAAATGGAGATCAGGTTGTTGGTAGAGATATTGATTTAACAGGCAAGCTCAAGTCAATAACAACTTCATTTGTAGACACAATTGCTTATTTGCATAGAGGATCTGATGGTAATACATATTTAAGTTTTAAAGCTGGAGAAGCTGTAGCTGAAGGTAGTAGAAGTAAACATCTTACTGGTCAGGATTTAATGATTGGAGAATGGAGTAATGAGAAAAAAGATTATTCAGAAACATTCTGGTCTAAAATATATATTGACTAATGCATTGTACTAATATGAAAGTAATTAATATTAATCTATTAGATTTTTTAAATGTTGTAACAAGTACTAGTAATGGTTATTTTATACAAGAATATCAGACAGGTATAAGATATAGAATAAGTCCTCAAACAAATTATGATTTAAGAAGAAAATATCAAGATTTAATGACTAATAATCTAATTTCTAATGGTAGAGTTTATATAGTGTCTATTTGTGTAGAAGATGATAGTAATATTAATGATAGAAATCAGATTAGTATGAGTTCTGATCCATTTAGAGAATTTGATAGAAGCCAATATGGTCCAATAAGTCCATATAAATTAGAGAGTCCAATTAAACAAGAAAATAAATTAAATAAAAAATTATTATTACTATGAGTGAATTATCAACAGAAGTTAAGAAAAAATATATAGACCTGATTAAGTTAGGTAAAGATGCTTTAGATGCAATTAAAGCTCCTTTTGAGGCTAGAAAAGCTGAAAAAGATTTAGAGAAAGAAGTAATTAATATTGAACAATCAATAGCTGAACAAGAATTAAAAATTCAAACAGCAAAGGGTGAAAAACCTTTTAATCTTAAATTAATTTTAGAAGCAATTGATACTAAAGATTTAAAAGAAAGAGAATTAAAATTAGCTAAGGAATTACAGAAAGAATTATTTTAACAATGGAACCTATAACTAAATACGTTTATCAAGATGGAGAATATAGTTTAAAATATTCTGATGGAGTGATTAAATATTTTGATATAAATGGTGAGTTTCTTGGAGATAATGAAAAAACAATAAATAAAAAGTTATTATTAGTGTAAATAAGATAATGATTTCTTATAAAGAAAAAGCAGAAACATTATATCAAAATTCTTTAGATAAATTAAGAAATAAAGCAATAGCAGCAGGAAAAGCAATGGATAATGCTATGAAGTTAGAATATTCTGTTGGTGGAACTACTAATTGTCACTTTATGATTGATAATTATTTGAAGTATTTTGATTATGAAAAAATTAAAAATTTAAAATAAAAATAAATAATATGAAACAAATATCAAAAACAGAATTTACAATAGATGTAACTTCAGGAAAAACTAGAAAAGAGTTAATGAAAAAATATGAATTATCATTAACAAATATTAAAGCAATAGCTAAAGAACTAAATTTAGAAATTAAAAGAGATTTTAAACCTAAATTTGTATTAGTAGATGATGTTCCTACAAATCAATTGAATATGGATAAAGAATTAGTTTTTGAAAATCTAAACTAATATAACAATAATTAGACCGTTTAATAAGTTTTATAGGGAATGTAAATCTGCGTAGAAATTTATTTTAAAATATAAAAATAAATATAAAAGAAGAGAAAATGGAATTAAATTTTAGTAGTGCAGTAGAAGTAAAAACAAATGAAAATATCCCAGCATTTTTAGCTCCTGGAAATCATATTGTTACAATAATAGAAGTTAAGAAAGGAGAAAGTGCTCAAAAGAAAACACCTTTTGTTGAAATAAGTGTTCAAGATAAGAATTTGGCTAAATGTTCTCATGTATATTATATTAGTGAAGGATCTATGCCTTATACAACAAGAGCAATTTTAACATTAATTGAAGCGGCTTTTGATTGTACAGAAGAAATAGCATTAACTAAAGTGACAGGTTTATCCACTGAAAATATTGATATGAAATTATCTTCATTATTGGTAGGTAAAGAAATTGCTATTAATATTGCAGGAGAAGAGATAATGCCAACAGAAGAAGATAAATCTAAATGGGTTAAATCTGTATTTGGAGGATTTACATTTGCAAGACCAGTTAAAGATTTAGGTAAATTATCAACTAAAGTTCATATTAAAGCAGCACCTTCAGTAGAAACAACTGTTGGAATTACAGTTAGTAAAGCTGGAGATGATCTACCTTGGTAGTCAATTGTAAAAACAATTAACATAAAATAAATTATTAGGTGCTCAAATGATCTAAATGAATGTATTTGAGTTAAAAGCAAATCATGACTGCTGCCTAATAATTTTTATAATATATAATAATATGACAACAAATGATATAATAGCTAAATATTCTTTTATATATTATGAAAATCAAGATGATAAATATAGGGATATGTTAATTGAATTTGCTAAAATTCATGTAATAAAGGCATTGGAAAAAGCCAGCTTAAAGATAAAATTAGATGCTCTTGAAACATATGGAACAGAAGTTCCTGATTGTTGGAGTGTTGATTCAATTTTAAATGCTTATGATTTAGATAATATAAAATAAATATGAAAATAAAAAATAAAGAATTTAATTTTTATAAAAGTGTATATGGAAATACTTTTTTCTCTTTTCTTCCTTTTATAAATATTTGTATTTATAAAGAATTTGCAGTATGTTCAACTGGTTGGCTTTTATTTTATTATAGTTTTTATATAGATTTAACAAAATAATATGGAATTAAATTTTGATAGTGCCTATTTAAATTCTATTACTAAGGAGGAAATACTATCAAAAATTTCAGAATATGATATATTTAGATATTATTGTCATAATTTTAAAGAATTAGAAGTAGCTTTTTGTTCTGAACTTAGAAAAGATAATAATCCCTCTTGTTATATTACAGCCAAATATAATAATCTAATTTATAAGGATTTTGGTAATGGAGAATCATATACTTGTTTTGATTATGTAGCTAAGAAGTTTAATTCTAATTATTTTGAAGCTCTTACTATTATTGGTAATGATTTTTCAATTAGAAAGAGTAATATTACATTAGAACCAAGAATTCTTCTTTCTAATGATGAATTTAAGGGTAAAATTAGTAATATTCCTAGAGAGAAATCTATAATTACAATTTTAGAACAACCATTTACAATTTTTGATTACAAATATTGGCAGCAATATGGAATTTCATTAGAAAAACTTGAAGAATTTGATGTATTTTCAGCTAAACAAGTGTATCTTATAAAAGGTAATAAAAGAATAACGTTTTCCTATAATAAGAATAATCCTTGTTTCGCATATAGATTTAATTCTGAAACAGGATATTCATATAAGATTTATTGGCCTTTATCAAAAGATAAGAAACATAAGTGGCTTTTCAGTGGTGGTTCCAGTTCAGATATAGAGGGTTATTCTCAGCTTCCATTAATTGGTAATATATTAATCCTAACAAAGTCATTAAAAGATGTAATTTGTTATAATATAATTGGTTATAATGCTATTTCACTTCAAGGTGAAGGAAATAAACTAGAACAATCATTAGTTGATAAATTATTAAAAAGATTTAATAAGATAATAATTAACTATGACAATGATGAGAGAGGAATAATTGAAACAAATAAGTTGGTAAATCAATATAAATTTGATTATTTTTATATTCCAAATGAGAAAGATATTTCAGACTACACTAAGAAATTTGGAATAGAAGAAACAAAAAAAATGATAGAAAATAAATTAAAATGAACAATAATAAATTACAAATAGCATTTTCTCCTACAACAGAAATGTGGAGTTTTCAAGTATTTAGAGATTTAATTAAAGAAATAGTATTAGATGTTGATGGTAGTGATATTTATATTATTACGAGTAATACAGATCAAGGTCTTATTAATGATATAGTAGTTGAAACAGGATTAAATACAGATAATATATTTATAGTTAATGATAATAGTGATGTAATTACTAAATTGGAAACTATGAATATATCAATATTTCTTACAGATGATAGTATATTAGAAAGAGAAGTAAATTTACAAAATCCAATAAGTTTATTAAAAAATAATGTATCTGGTACACAAGCAATTTTAATAAATAATATAATTGATGTTAATAAACTTCAATTTAAATATTTTACTTATTTAAAATTCTGGACAGATCAAATTAAAAAATATAAATAATGAAGAGATATAAATTACATTTTAGTTTAATTTTTAATAAATGTATAAACTTTATACCTAGTATTAATATAAATTTATTGGATTATGATAATGATTTTCAAGTAATTATTTCAATTCCAGAGTTTTCTTTTTGTTGGTTTGGTATTGAGTTTGAAATTAATATTGGTAATGAATATGAATGGAATAAATATTTAATACAAAAGAATGGTTTGGAAGATTAAAATAGTGAAACAAAAGAAAATTAAAGTTAAAAAAGAAAAGAAAATAGTTGAAAAACCATTTAATAATGGTACGATGACAACATCAAGTTTTTTTTCTTTCTTGAGGGCTGCATTGAGGGCCAAATCTAGATTTTGGTTGCCTGCTCAAGAATGTAGAAAAAATGCTAGAAGACCAAATCAGTCATCTAATAAACGTCTTAAATGGGAAGTACAGTGTGCTAAATGTGAAAATTGGTTTCCTGACAAAGAAATAAAATGTGATCATATTATTGGTGCTGGTAGTTTAAATTCATTTGAAGATTTACCAGAATTTTGTAAGAGATTATTTTGTGAAGTTGATGGTTATCAGATGTTGTGTGATCCTTGTCATAATATTAAAAGTCAAGAAGAAAGAAAACAATTAAAAGAAGCTAGAAATAATGTATAAAGTGCCAACGAGTGTATTAAAAGAAGCTCATTTAGTTTTAAAAATGTATACAAATTCATATCCTTCAGAATATTCAACTGGAATGAAGGATTTAGGTACATTTTTAACTAAAAGAAGGAAAAAAGCTGAAAAATTAATTAAATTATTAGAGGAAAATTATGAACTCAAATAAGATTGCTTTAATTGATTCAGATTCATTATTATACATAAATTTGTATAATAAAAAGGATACAATTCCTAAAACATTAGAAGAATGTAAAGCATCTTTAGATAATTATATATATAAAATAATATTTACTACAGAAGCTACACACTTTTTATTATTTCTAACTTTAGGTAAAAACTTTAGATATGAAATAAAATCTGATTATAAAGGAAATAGAAAAAGTGATAAACCTCTATATTTTGAAGAATGTAGAGAATATTTAATAGATAAATATCAAGCTATTTTTAATCATGATTTGGAAGCTGATGATTTATGTTTAATTTATAGTAATAATATACCATCTAGTTTTATTTGTGCTTGTGATAGTGATATATTAGAAGGATTAGAAGGAAGTCATTTCAATTATAAGAAATTTGAATGGATTATAACTTCTAAGGAACAAGCAAATTATAAATTCTGGTCTAGTATGATTACAGGAACTCATAATGGGATTTCTGGATTAAAAGGTAAAGGTGAAGTTTATGCTAAAAAGATTTTTTTAGGAACTGGTCTTACTTGGAAAATAACTCATGATAATGATTTGTGTAGAACTAGAACATTTAATGAATATATAGATTTTTATAAAGATGAATCTATAGCAATAGAAGAGTTTTATAGAAATTATAAATGTATTAAAATACTAGACAAATATGAAAATTTAGAAATTAAAGCTCCTATTGAATATAATAGAGCACAATATATTGATAATAATGTCAAAGAGGAGAATATTGAAGAGTGGTGATGATTATAAGAATAAGAGTAGATTATTCTTACTTCCAATGCTTGGAATTAAATTATTGCATATAAATAAAGAAAGAGAAATTGATTACTTAATTGATGTTAATTTCTTACAAATTGGATTTCCTCAAATAGTATTAATATTTGATAATTTTGATTATGAACCATTAAAAGAAGATATATATAGAATATCAAATATAAGTGAATATATTGATTGTGAATATAGTGATGATGATAAAGAAGTTGTATTATTTTTTGATGTTCCATTAAAGTTTAAAAAGGATTTTGAATTATTTGTTAAAGGAAAGTATTCAAAGTTTAGTGAGAATTATAAGAAAGTATTAATTGAAGAATATAAAAGTTATAGAAACACAGGATTAAATAAGTTTAATTTACCAAAAGTTTCTATATATGATGCTATTTATCCATTAGAAAGTACAAGGAGGATGATAGCAGATGAATTGGAACAAAATATAGAATTGATTGAAGAGGTGTTAGATGCACCAAATCTAGAAAAAGAAGAATTTAAATATATAGATGAACTATGACAAAACAAGATGCAATTGGTGTGACACTTAGAAAATTAGATTACATCTGGAATAAGAAATCTATGACATTTTGTAAAGCTGTTAAAGAGTTAATGGGAGGTAGTTTTGAAGATATGAGTGATGATGAACTTATACAAAAAATAAAAGATATAACAATAGATAAAGAAGCAAAATAATTTATGGAAATTAAATTAGAAGATTTTGAAAAACAAAGAAGTAATTTAAAAGCATTTGGTCTTAGATTACTTTCAAGATCTACTATTTTAAAAGATGTAGATTTATTAGTAGATGATTTAATTCAACAAACATATTTAGATTTTCATAGATATGGTGTAGATAAAATGAAAGATGAAGATCATTTTAAAATGTTTTTAAATTCATGTTTAAAGACAAATTATTATCAACTATTTGATATTACAAGAAAAAATGCTCAATATACAATGTTTAAAAAATCATTAGTTATTTTTGATGATGATAATGAGGAAGAAGAAATTCTTCCAGATCATTATAAATGTTATATAGAAAATGAATATTTTGATGAAATTGATGTTTTTAAGAAAGAATTAACTGAAAGAGAAACTTTGATATTAAATTATCTTTTAGAAGGATATTCTCAAAGGGAAATAGCAGAAAAAAGTAATTTATATATAAATATTATATTTAGAAATATTCAAAAAATTAAAGAAAAATATAAAAACTATGAAAATACAAGTAGTAAAATGTTCAGATGAAGATGCTTGGTATAAAGATTATGATTTTCCAATTAAAACTAGAGTTGATTCCCTTAATGGGGAATTAGCTAGAGATTTAAATAATGATTTATTTTATCATTCTAGTGATTGTATAAATGATGAAGAATTTATTGATGATAAACCAACTAAAGATAGTGTAGGAAAATTATTTTATGAAATAGACTGGGAATTTATAGAAGGAATGGCTAAAAGAATGGCATTGAATAAGAAAAATGGTAAATATGATGTGTTTGGATGGAGAGATAAAGGTGTTAATATTCCTGAAATGAATCAAGCTCTTATAAGACATTTAATTGCTATTCTTAAAGGTGAATTATCTGATGATACACAAGATTATTCTCATTATTATGCTTTGGCTTGTAATTCTATGTTAATAGTTAATGAATTAGAAAGAAATAGAAAGGATTTGATAAATAAAATCAGAAATATAAAATTTTAATAAAATGTCAAAAGAAAGAAAATTATTAATGCAAAAATTAGTTAAAGAAGAAGCAACTAATTTATTAAAATATGCTAAAAAGAAAGAATTAAATAATTTGAATTTTGAAAATTTAGATTCAAATGATAAGGAAAAATGTATTTATGGACAAATTACTGGTGATTGTTTTAATAATAGGGCTAGTACTTTAGTTGTTAAATGTGCTTCTAGAGTTTATGTATATGATGAAGAAAAAGAAGATATTCTAAAAAATAATAGAATTAATGGAAAGCCAAAATTAGAAGAAAGAAATAGATATTTTAGTCCAATAGAAGTTTTTATTTATAATAAAACTAATCAAAATAATGGAAATAATAAAATGTTAGTTGATTATTTAAAAGGAGAAAGAAAAACACTAAAATTTAAATAATGAAATTAACAAAAAAACAAAAATTAATTTATGATTGGTTAATTTCTAAACCTGGATATTTAAAGAAATCAGCAGATAAACTTTGTGAAATATCTGATTTATATGGATCTTTAAAAGATCATGAAATAGCTTTAAAAGAAGCTAGAAAAGATAATAAATTTAGTGATAAAGTAATAATAGATAATTTTAGTAAATCTAATGAATTAGTTATTTTAGATAATATTAAGAAATTTGGAATTGAATATCATCCAAAAGATGTAGCTTTTAAAACTAATGTGTCTAAACAAAGAAATCAATCAGGAACTTATTTTGTAAGTGGTTGTATTCATGCTCCTTGGCAAAATAAATTAATGTTTGATAGTGTATTAAATTTTCTTAAAAAAGAAGTTGACTTATATGGTATTATTTTAGCAGGTGATATAATTGATTTAAATTCTCTTAGTTCTCATGATAAAGGTAAAAAACCAATAAAAGGAGTAACTTTAGATTGGGAATATTCAGAAGCTAATAAGTTCTTAGATACTTTAGATGATTTAAATATTAAAGGAACTAAGGATTATATATATGGTAATCATGAGGATAGATATTTGAGATATATGAAAGATATTGATAATTCTAAATTGGGAAGTGCTTTGCAATCTCCAGAAATAGGTTTAAAACTTAGAGAAAGAGGTTATAATGTATATACTGATTGGAAAAATGATGCTATTAGTTTAGGTGTTCATTTAGATATTAATCATGGTGAATTTCTTAATGTGCATACAGCAAAGAAAACTATAGATACTTATAGAAAATCTAATTTATATTTTCATACACATAGGTATCAAGTTTATACAGAAGGTAAAGTTGGGGGATTTAATATGGGTTTTGGAGGTGATATAGATGCACCAATATTTGGATTTGCTACTAGAGCTATGAAATTAAGCTGGACTAATTCATGTACATTAGTTCATCTAGATAAAGATGGTATGTTTCATGTTCAACCGCTAGTTTATGTTAATAACCAATTAATTGTTAATGGTAAAAAATATTAATTTATGAATCAATAAAATTATGATTAAATTATTTAAAAATATGAAAACATTAAAACTAAGTGATGAAAAAGCACTTGAATTATATAAAAATGCAGATCAATCTTTTAAGTGTCTATTAGAAGAAAATTTTGGTAAAGATTTCTTTAAACCTAAATTAATTACAGATAAAGTTTTTGATATAGAAACTCTTTGTGAATATTTAAATATTGATGAAGATGAGTTATATATTTTTAAAAAGAATACAAAAGACAAACATGAAAGATATATAAATGCTTGTAATATTCTTTCTAAAATAGCTCAAGTTTATAATGAAGGTGTAATATTAGATTGGAAAAATAGTAATATTTATAAATATTTACCTTATTTAAGCTTTTCTGATTCTGATGGGGGGGTTGTTGAGTTCTGTACTTGGCGCTATTGTTTGTGTGGGTCTGTTGGTCTTTACTATAAAACTAATGAATTATCTAAATCTTCTTATAATAATTTTCAATCAATTTGGGAAGATTATTGGGGAATGAAAGCTAATTAATAATATTAAAGTTGGTACAATAATTTGCTTTTCTAATTCTAGTGAGAGAGTTGTTGAATTCAATAATTGGAACTATAATTTGAATGAGTCTATTAGTCTTCGCTTATTATATCATATTGTACAACTGTGGCTATAGCCAAAAAATAAATAAAACTTAAAACAGCTTTGGTAAATTATTGAAAAAGATGTTAATAATAAGTAAAAAAGAATAAAATAATTTTATGAAAAGAGAAGGTTATTTATTTAATAAAATATGTTCAATAGATAATCTTATATTAGCTGAAAAGAAAGCTAGAAGAGGAAAAAGTAAACAAAGTGGTGTAAAAGAATTTGATTTAGATAGTGAAAATAAATTAATTCATTTACACCATTTATTAGTTAATAAAGAATTTATAACTTCTGAATATAATATATTTAGTTTGTTTGAAAAGAAAGTAAGAATTATATCAGAATTACCTTATTATCCAGACAGAATTGTGCATCATGCAATTATTAATATTATTGGTGATATATTTATAAAGTCTTTTACTAAAGATACTTATAGTTGTTTAAAGAATAGAGGTATTCACAAATGTTTGAATAATCTTAATAAAGCTTTAAAAAATAGGGAAGAAACTAAGTATTGTTTGAAATTAGATATTAAAAAATATTTTCCTTTAATTAATCATGAGATTTTAAAAGATTTTATTAATAATAAAATTAAAGATGAAAATGTATTACAATTATTATATGGAATTATAGATTCAAATAAATTAGGAATTCCTTTAGGAAATTATACTAGTCAATTATTTGGAAATATTTATTCTAACAGTTTACTTCATTATTTAAAAGAAGAACTAAAAATTAAACATTTGTTTCTTTATTGTGATGATTTAGTTATTTTAGGGTCTAATAAAGATGAATTAAGAGTTATTTTAAATAAAATTAGAATTTATTTAGACATTAATTTAAAACTTAGTCTTTCTAATTATCAAATATTTCCTGTAAAATCTAGAGGAATTGATTTTCTAGGATATGTCAGTTATCATGATTGTATTTATTTAAGAAAAAGTATTAAAAATGATTATATTAAAATGATGAAGTATTATCCAAATAAAAAATCTAAAGCCAGTTATAATGGTTGGTTATTAGCTTGTAATAGTGTAAATTTAAGAAATAAATATGAAAAATGATAATATAATTGAAATGCTTGAATCAAATGATAAAGACTGTGTTTATTTGGCTGTTTCAATGATTAGAAATTATTCTACATTACTATCTGTTGAAACTAAAAAATCTTTAAATAAAGTTTCTTTATTTGATAGAATTAAAAATTATTCAGATGTTTGTAAAGATTTGGAGGAGGATGAATTAAAACTTTCTAATTTTAATTTTCTTTCAAAAGATTATAGAAAGAAAGCTTTTAATCAAGCTAAATTGCAACAAATACAAAAATTATTTAATGGTGATTGGAAATTAGATTGGTCAGATATAACTCAATATAAATGGTTTCCTTATTTTGAAATAAAGGTTTCTGGTGGTATTGGCTTTTATGTTTCTTATTTTCATACTTCTACTTTCGGTGATGCTCCTGCCTATTTTAAAGATGAAGAAACTTCAAATTTTGTAGGAAAATTATTTATAGATATTTATAAAGAATTAATGTAATATTAATAAGGTTGAATATTAAATTTAGTTTCTAGTAGTATTAGCTTTAATGATTCTAATTATCATAATTCTAATTTCAATGATGAACCTACCTCTTACTTAATAATCATAATATTAACCGTAGCTATTGCTAAAAAATTAAATAATTTAAAAACTATATTAGTACCTTTATTGTGGAAAGTTTGGTAATTAAAGTAATATTAAAACATTAGCTTCTAGGCCAGAAGATCGAAACTCTTGAAACGCTTAATTATTAAAACGTACCAGTTTATCATGGAAATTGATAGAACGTAAGTAATAATATTTCAACTAGAACGTTAGCTAGACTGTTTATGGTTATCAGTGAGTAAAACCATTTATAATTAAATAATAAATATAATGGCTAGATTTAATAGTAATATAGAGATTTGTAACAAACTTATAGATTTCTTTAATAAAGAAGAATGTAAAGACATTAGATTCTTTCAAGCTTTACAAATATTAAAATTACAAGATATTATTATACTTGAAGATATAAATCATTCTTATATAGAAGATAATTTTAATGAAGAATCATTAACAACATTAAAGAAAATAATAGAATATGAAAAAACAATTAATAGCAAATAGAATATTATGTTTATTGTGTGATGATTTAATTCAAAGTAAACATGGACATGATATGCAATGGTGTAATTGTCATTCTGTTGCTACTGATGGTGGATTGAATTATTTAAAAAGAAGTGGAGAATCATATAATTATATTGATGCTTCTATTTATTCTGATGACCATTTAATAATTAGAGAATATTTAATCTGGGGAGTTAATTATGATAAAAATATGAATAGATTACCTGATACAATATTTAAACCAATTATGGAGTTGGAATCAGATCATATTCAAGCAATATTAGCTACTCAAACTCATATTTCAGAATTATATAAAACTACTTTTGAAAAAGAATTAAAATATAGAAATGGAAAATAATGATTCAGTTTGCTTTATAGCAAAAATCAATAAAATATCTTCAATTGAAAATGCTGATAAAATAGAATTAGCTACATTAAATGGATGGACATCAATAGTTCAAAAGAATATACATAAAGAAGGAGATTTAGTTTTATGTATAACTACGGATGCTGTAATTAGTCAAGATTTATGTGATAAATGGGGAATAATAAGTTATCTTAGGAAAGGTAATAGAGTTAGAACAGTTAAATTAAAAGGTGTTTATAGTGAATGTATTTTAATTCCTTTATTTGATTTACCGTTTATATCAACTATTAGATATAAAGAAGGTGAAGATTTAATGGAAAAATTAAAAATATTTAAATATGAACCTCCAGTAATTGTGACTCAAGACTCTAAAGGAAGGAAACATAAATATCATCAAAATCCTAATTTTCATATTTATTACAAATTTCCTAATCAAAAGAATGTTCCTAATATGTTTAATGAAGATGATGATGTTGTAATAACTAGAAAAATACATGGTACAAATGCCAGATACGGTATAGTTAAAAAATCTAAATTAACTATTCTAGATAGAATTAAGAAATTCTTTGGTAATAAATGGATTGAATATGAGTATATTTATGGCTCTCACAATGTAGAAAAGGGTTCAGATTCTCAAGGATTTTATTCTACAGATGTTTGGAAGGAAATAGCTGATAAATATGATATTAAGAATAAACTTTGGTTTCTAGTTAAAAACTGTCCCGAGTTTAAAGGAGGAATTACTATTTATGGAGAAATTTATGGAGAAGGAATTCAAGGAGAAAAATATTCTTATGGATTAAAAACTAAAGAACTTAAAATATTTGATATTGAACTTAATTCATTATATGTAGATCATTTTAGTTTTTGTGCTTTAAATCATGGTTATTTAAATTCATTACCAATGGTAGAAGAACTTTATATAGGTAAATGGAATAAAGAAATTCAGAATGCTTTTGTAAATAATCAATTTATAGAAGGAACTAAAATTCCACATGAAGGAATAATTTGCAAGCATATTTCTGGAAATAGACAAAAGATTTCAAAAGTAATTAATCCAGATTATTTAATATTTGGAGAAAAACATTTAGTACCAGATTCACATTAACATGAAAGAAATAATAATATGTATAGGAATTAGTGGTTCAGGTAAATCAACTTGGACTACTAATTTTATTAAAGAAAATTCTAATTATTTAAGAATTAATCGTGACTCAATCAGATTAACTTTAGTTGGTAATTTAGATGGTTATTATCAGAGAAAAGATTTAAATTATATTGAAAGAGATGTAACTAGACTAGAAGATGAGTTTTATAAACATTTAAGTTTAAGTGGATTTAATATAATTATTGATAATACTAATTTAACTGAAAAATATATTAATAGATGGATTAATTTATCCAATTGTTTAAAATTAGATGCTAGAATTAATTTAAAATTTAAATTATTTGATATAACATTAGAAGAAGCTAAAGAGAATGTTATTAATAGAGAAGACTATTATACTCCAGCATTAACTCCTCATTACAAATATCATCAAGATAAGGTTGAATATATTGATAAACAATTTGAGCAATATAAACAAATAAAAAAGTTTATTGAAGAAAATTATAAAGATAAAATAATATGAAAAATATATTTTTTACTTCAGATACTCATTTTCATCATAAAAATATAGTTAGAGGAACAACTGAATGGATAGCTCAAGAGGAAGGTTCTAATCATGGAATTCAATCTTTAAGATATTTTAATACTTTGGAGGAACATGATGAAGCATTGATTAAATCTATTAATTCTATAGTTAAATATGATGATGTATTATATCATTTGGGTGATTGGAGCTTTGGTGGACATGAACAAATTAAAAAGTTTAGAGATAGACTAGAATGTAGAGAGATACATTTAATATTTGGAAATCATGACCAACATATAGAACCTATTTCTAGTCCTTATAGAGAATGTTTCAATTCAACTCAATATTATTTAGAATTAGATATGAAAATTGATTCTCAAAAGTCTGGTAAATATGTAAAAACTAATATAGTTTTATCTCATTATTCTCATCAAGTTTGGAATAAATCTCATAAAGGAGCAATTCATTTGTTTGGGCATTCTCATGGAAGTTTAAAAGGTATTGGTAAATCAATGGATGTTGGAGTTGATACTAATAATTTATATCCTTATCATTTAGATGAAATATTAGATATTATGAAGAATGTAAAAACTGAAATTGTAGATCATCACAGTTCAAATACAAATTAATGTCAAGAAGTAAACGTAAACCCATAATTAAAGAAAAACCCAGAAATAGAAAAGCTTCTACTTATTATAGAAGAGTTAGAAGAGTTATTAATCAAGCAGTTAAATCATTTAAAGAGATTATTCCTGAATCAAGAGAAATAGTTAATGATTATGATTATTGTGATTATACTTTTGGTAAAGATGGATTTAAAGATGAAGAAGATAAAATAAAGTATTCTAGGAAATGAATAGAAAATATAAACCTATTTTACAATATGATTTAAAAGGAAATTTTATTAAAGAATGGACTAATGTAGAAGAAATTGTATTAAATTTTAAAACTGTAAGACAAAATTTTTCAAAATGTTTAAATAATAAACAAAGAACTGCTGAAGGTTTTAAATGGAAATATAAGTGGAAAAAGATAAAATTAAATATTCAAGAAAATGAAAGTAATAAAATATCCAGATGGACAAGTAAATGTTCAAATAAGTGATGTTGAATCAAAAATATCTATGAGAATAAATTCTTATGAAGATTTATTTGTATTAAAAGCAATAAAAGAAATATCTGATTATACAAATCATTTAAAATATAAAGAATTATTTATTCCTTGTTTATTTGGTCAGAGATCTGATAGAAGATTTAGTGAAAATGAATCATTTGGATTAAAAATTATATGTGATTTTATTAATTCAATGAATTTTAATAGAGTTAAAATCTTTGATCCTCATAGTGACGTAAGTTTGGCATTAATTAATAATTCAGAAAAGATTAGTTCATTTAGTTATGTTAAGGATTCTATATTTTATATTAAAAATTCATTTTTAAACTGTAAAACAGATGATTTAATTTTAGTTAGTCCTGATGCTGGAGCTTATAAGAAGGTATTTAAATATGCAGAAGATTTAAATTTACCTTTAGTTGCAGCTAATAAATTTAGGAATTTGAAGGGTGAAGTTACACTTAATATATTAGGTGATGTTAAAGGTAAGAATTGTTTAATAGTTGATGATATTTTAGATGGAGGTTATACTTTTCATTTATTAGCTAAACAACTTAAAGAACAAGGTGCAATTAAAGTTTTTCTTTATATCTCTCATGCTTATTTTAATAAAGGAATAGATTTCACTGAACATATAGATAGTTTTTATTGTACTAATTCAGTGAAGGATATAGATGATCTTAAAGTAACACAATTTAAAATAATATAATGGATGAATATTTAGTAGAAGGAAAATCATATGAAAGATTATATGATGAATATAAGAGATATGGCAGTTTATATGGAGCTTTTGATTTTGATGGTACAATACATGATTATCATAAAACAGGGGCTTCATATGAATTAGTAAAACAATTGATTAGAGATTTATATTCTATTAATTGTAAATTAGATTGTTGGATAGCTTATATAGATCATAGTTATGTTATTTCTTTTTTAAAAGAACATAATATACCTTATGAAAAAATTAATAGTGATGGAATACCATTATCTTGGACAAGTAGAAAACCTTTTCATTCATTTTTATTAGATGATAGAGCAGGTTTAATTCAAGTATATAATGATTTAAAAAAATTAATACAAACAGTAAAAAATGAAAATAAATCCAATAATACTTTGTGATGGTTACAAGGTTGGACATAAAAAAATGTATCCAAAAGGTACAACATTAGTATATAGTAATTATACTTGTAGAACTGTTAAAAGAATGCCAGTTGAAGCCGAAGATATAGTTGTATTTGGAACTCAATATATGATTAAATATATTAATGATGTATTTAAAAATGATTTTTTTGGTGTTTCTAAAGAAATTGTTTGTGGAGAAGCTAAAGAATATTTAACTAATTATTTAGGAAGTGAATATGATGTTTCTCATTTTGAAGCTTTACATGATTTAGGTTATTTACCTATTGAAATTAAAGCTTTAGAAGAAGGAACTATCATACAAGCAGGTATTCCATTATTTACAATTAAAAATACATTACCAGAGTTTTTCTGGGTAACAAATTATTTGGAAACTTTAATTTCTACTTTAATTTGGAAACCAGTTCATTCAGCAAGTTTAGCTTATGGTTATAAAAAACTATTAACTAAATATGCTTTAGAAACTGATAAAGATAATATAGGGTTTGTTGATTTTCAAGGTCATGATTTTAGCTTTAGAGGAATGCAATCTCCTGAATCAGCAATTAGTTCAGCAATGGGCTTTTTAACTAGTTTTAAAGGTACAGATACAGTTCCAGCATTACAAGCTTTAAGTTATTATTATAAAGAAAATAATACAGCTTTTAGTGTTCCAGCTAGTGAACATTCAGTAATGTGTTCTCATGGTAAAGAGGGAGAGATAAATACATTAGAATATTTAATGGATCAATATCCAAAAGGTATTTTAAGTGTTGTTTCTGATACTTGGGATTTGTGGAAACTTTTAACTGAATATTTACCTAAATTGAAAGATAGAATTATGTCTAGAGATGGTAAATTAGTAATTAGACCTGATTCTGGAGATCCTGTTGATATTATTTGTGGAATTAATACAAGAAAAGATCCTGATAATAGATATGGTAAATTAAAAGACACACCTGAATATAAAGGTGTAATTGAATTACTTTGGGATATTTTTGGTGGAACTATAAATGAACAAAGATATAAAGTCTTAGATAGTCATATAGGAGCTATTTATGGTGATTCAATTACTTTAGAGAGGGCTCAACAGATTTGTGAAAGACTTAAAGCTAAAGGATTTGCTAGTACTAACATTGTTTTAGGTATTGGTAGTTATTCAATGGGATATGCAACTAGAGATAATCAAGGAGGAGCTGTTAAGTCTACTTATGTAGAAGTTAATGGTGAAGCTAGAGAAATCTTTAAAGATCCAATAACTGATGATGGGACTAAAAAGTCTGCTAAAGGCTTGTTGAGAGTAAATATGAACGGTGATTATTCTTTATATTTAAAAGATCAATGTTCTTGGAAAGAAGAAGTTGGTGGTGGATTAACTACTATTTATAAAGATGGAGTATTAATCAAAGAAGTTACTTTATCTGAAATAAGAGAAAGAATAATAAAAGGTTGATAAAGTGAAGTTGAAATTAATACACTCTCTAGTTTATGGTGCTAGAGAGTGTATTTTTATTTGTTTAAATATTCTATTGCTTTTAATAATATGTTTTTATTTTCTCTTAATAATCCTATTCCAGTATTACAAGCCTGACATAATAATCCTCTTACTTTAAGAGTCTTATGACAATGATCTATTGATAATTCTTTTTCTTGGCTTTCTGGATTCTCACATATAGCACAACATCCTTTTTGAATGGAAAGAAATTTATTATATTGTTCTTCTGTTATTTTAAATTTTCTTAATTTATATTTAAGTCCTAAACATTTTCTACAGCGAGCTTTATATTTTTCTTTTTCTTTTGAAAACTCTTCTTTTGATTTAATCAAATTACAGTTTGTACATAGTTTAGTACCATTTTTATATTCAATTGATTTTAATTGATATGTTCCTTTTTTACCTTTATATGGAGTTCCATATTTTTTAATAGCTAAACAATTTTTACAAAATCCATCTAACCCACATTTGTATAAAATATTTTTGCTGAATTCTGAAATTTCTTTATTTTCATTACATCTTATACAAAGTTTTTTGTTGTCTATTATTGATAATGATTTTCTTCCCATTAATGTAATTCCTCCAATTGATTATCTGACAATACTCTTAACATATCATATATAGGTTTAACTAATGGAGTTACATCAGATAGTTCTTTTAATATTCTATTTTGACCTTTATGAGATCCTTTTTTAATTGTATAATCTCCTGTATATAATACTTTAGGAACTATTGTTGTAGCTTGAATAATATCTCCAATTGTTTTACTTAATGGAATTGCATTTTTAGCTAAATTATTAATTTGTGACGGAGAATAGAAGAATGTTAAATCTCCAGATGCTCTGTCTAATAAAGTTAATCCTACTTTAACTAATGGTAGTCTTCTAAACTTTTTATCTTCATCATCATCTCCACCATGTAAAGCTGCATAAAATAATATCATAGCAGAAGCTGTAATAATTTCAGCTACCATTCTACGCATATTATATATTTCAGTTTCAGTCATTTTACCTGATTCTAATAACTTCTTATAACCAAATAATGGTAATAGTAAATTTTCAAATGCTTGTTGTGGATTTCTCCAATTTTTAATTACAAGTCTTCCGAATGTTAAATAAATACCTTCAACATCTGTTTGAAGTCTATTGTCCCATTGTGGTGTACCTATTCTATTTTCAATTGCTGATGGAATCCATTTTCTAAATTGTGATACAAGTCTATAAACTACATTTTGTTGTGCAGCAGCAGCTTCTTTTTGTGTATATCTACCATGAATTTTTTGATTAAGTCTTTGAATTTTATCAATTAACTGCTCTATTTCTTGTTCTGAGGCATTATTATATTTGTCTGTTAGCTCACCTTGTGAGGTCAAATATCCATCTTTAATCATAACTGCCATTCCAGTTCTTGATTGTAAGAATTTCTCACCAGCTTTTTGTAGAGAATACATATATTCTAATGCTTTCTCTGTTGAAAGTTTATTAGGTTTTCCAGTTTTAGATATTTTTTCAGCTATTTCATAATCATCTAATTCTTGTAGAAAGTTCATTCTAATAAGTAATTTATTCATTACAGAATCTTTATCAAAGTTCTGTTTAAAGAATATATTACTAGCATCTTTTAAATTATTAACATTAAAATATCTTCCTCCAATACCTTCTATTATATTACTTATATCACCAAATAACCAGTTAACTGTAGCACCAATTGGACTAAAACCTATTCTTAATAAAGAGTTATATCTTAACATTGTGTCAGCTAAACCAACACCATCAATATATTTTTCAACTTTATTCCCATCTGCATCAAAAAAATCTTCAATTATATAATTTCCTTGGTCAGATTTCATTTTACCTTTAACCTGCATTTCAATTATATCATCAACAATTTTATAAATATTAGAATCTTCACCATTAATTGGTGTAGAAGGTTTAGAAGGATTGATGAATTTTCTTTTTTGAATTTCTCCATCAACCATTTTAAACTTTAATTGCTCTTGTAGCACTCTAACTTGTGGAAGAATTTCAGACATTTGTCTATAATTTTCAGCAAATTTAGCAAATTGAAATAATGATGTACCTAAATCATTTGATTTTTCAGATAGAGGAATTGGTTTATGATATTCCAATGGAACTATATCTAATAGATTTTCTTCTTCTATTGATCCTTTTAAAGTTCTAGTTTTAATTGGATTTAATCCTTTTAATTTAGATTTTAAATCAGATTTTCTAATATTAGGAACAAAATATTTACCTAATTTAATAGGCATTCCATCTTCTGCTTCTTCAATAGTTTTCTGATAAAAATCATAAAATTCTTTTAACTCTTTTGTTTCTTGAATTTTAGTCCAATTTTTATTTTCTTCTCCATTTTGGAGATATTCTTTAGCTAATATTAATGTACCTTTATGTTCTTGAGTTAATATTGTATAAATATCATCAATAGTAGCCCCATTTTTTTTAGCATAATCATCTAATTTTGAAACTTGTTCTTGAATATTCTTTCCTAATTCCTTGGTTTTAGTTTCAACTTTATTTTGTGTCTTTCTAATAATAGAACCAATTGTAGAACCAATATAATTTGGTAGATCACTTAATGATCCAGTCCATCTTTTAAATGTTCTAATATCTTCATCCTGTCTATTAATATCTTCTAATGTTGGAGCTATTTTAGTAGTAGAATGTTCTTTAACTTGTTCTACCATATTCTCATTATAAAAAGGAATAAGTCTATCAAATAAATCACTAGATTTGTCTCTTAATCCTTTAAATTCTATCCAAGTACCAATAACTTCTAAAGCATGTTGAATATTCTTAGCTGTAGGTTCAAATTCTTTATTTTCTAAATCTTTAATAAAACTATCTATTTTATCTAATGTATAATTACCTAATTCTAAATATACTTCTTTAGATTTATCTAATAGTTTAGCTTCTTGTGATTTAGAAGTTAAATATTCTAATTCTTCTAACTTAGCTGAATATTTAGGGTCTTTCTCTTTAAGTTGTTTTAATTCTCCTTCAAGTCTTTTAATTCTCCTGTCTACATATATTTTCTGTGTAGAATATATTGGAGATTTGATTTCTTCTTGAGTTTGTTTATACCAAGCAGCATTAGCTAATACTTCACTTCCAAGTTCTTCTACAAGTTTTTTATAAGAAGGATCTGATTTATTTGGGCACTGTAAAGCCATATTATTTACACTTTTTTTCTATTAATTTTCCTAAACTTTCATCATCATGAACTTCATTAAGTTCTTTTAAAAGTTCTTCTTTTAATTGTGGTTGAAATTCAAATAAAAATTCAATATCTGATTTTAGTTCATTGTATTGTTCTTTTGATAATTCAAATTTCTCTCCAATATTAGTTATTTTCTCTTGTATTGGCAACTTATTTTCTTCTTTATTTATTTCATTGGATAAATAGATATTTCTAGCTTCTTCATTCCAAATTCCATTAGTTTGATTATAAGCATTAAACATTTTAATCATTTTAGATGATGTTAAAATAGCTACATTCTTATCATCTAATTTTTTAATAATATTCCATGCTTTTAATGCTCTTTCTCTAAATTGTTTAAATGACTCAGCTTTTGGATTTATTTTTTCTTCTTCATTAATTGGATTAGACCATAACTTTTCATCATATTCATTCTCTTTAACTTCACCTTCCCAATTACCCATATTCATAGTTTTTAGATTTTCATCTGTATAATATGGAATATTTTGTTCTTTTTTAATAATTTCTGCTGTTTGAATCACTCTTTCAATTGGAGAAGTAATTAATGATGTAATTCCTTGTATTTTTAATTCTTTTCCTAAATTAGAAGCTTGTTCTTTTCCTTCTTTAGTGAGATTTGTATCAGATTGTCCATTAATCACATCTTTAGATGAGGGAACATCTTCTCCATGTTCAAATACTATTAAATTACCAACTTTTACTGGTTCTACTTTTGGTGATATGTTTTCTATAGTTATTTTTAATGGAGTTGTAATAGGAATATATTTAACATTAAATCCTTTTGTAGCTTTATTTACATCATAGTCTTTACCATACATTCCATTACCCAAAGCAGAAAGTTGTAGATTTTTAAATATAGTTGGTACAATTTTATTGTTATTTCTAATAAATAGTTCATTAAATTTTGGTAGTATTTCTGCCCCATTTTTTTTATTAAATTCTTCAAATGAGTCTTTAACTAATTGATTATAATATTCAAATGGAATAATTCCTAAATAAGTTATAGGAGAATTATTAAGTCCTGATTGTAATATTCCAACATGAATTAATTCATTTCCTAATGATAAATTAGAATTCTTTAGTTCTCTAAATGCTTCTGTTAATTGATTAGATGTAAATGTATCTAATTTTTTAGTAAATATTTTAACATTGTCATAATTTAAAGCTGCTTTATCAATTAATGGAAATAATTCTTTAATTAGAATATTATTTCTTAATTGCTTTTCATCTTCATTTAAATTTTCTTCTTTTTTATTCTTTAATTCTAATAGTTTCTTAGCAACTGAATTTTCTCCTTCAAATAATCTCTTTCTAATAGCATTAATATTCTTATATCCATAGTTTTGAATTACAAAATTAATAAAATCATTTTCAATTAGATTAATCATTTTTAATTTCTCTTTTCTTGATGATTTAAATGGATTTTCTAATTCATTGGCAAGACCTAATATATTATTGATTATTTCTTCTTTTTGTGTGTCATAGAACTGTTTATATGAAGATATAGCAAATTCATCTTGTTGAAATGATTTAATAAATGTCTTATTAATAATTTCATTAACACCATTAATAAAATTGGTTTTTTGTACTTTATTTATTTCTTCTAATTTAAGTCTTGAACTATTAATATTTTGACCTAATCCAGCAGTATCAGAATTAGTAACTCTAACAGCATCATTAAATAAACTAGCTTGTTCTTTATATTTTAAGAAATCATTAAATACTTGTAATTGAAATAATTCAAATTCTTTAGTAGATTGATTCTCAATTAATTTAAAATCTTTTAATTCTTTTAAAGAAAGTATTTTATTTTCAATATCCTTTTCAGAAACTAAATTAGAATATTTTTTCTTTATTTGTTTAGTTATTTCTGTATTTCTTTGATTCTTTCCTGTAGATTTTAAAAATATAGATTTATTCTTATTAATTTCTTCTATATAATCTAAAATAATAGGTTGAGTCATGAAATTAGCAATGTGTTCAAACGGAACTCCTAATTTATTCAAATATAAATAAATAGGAAGTGTATCCATAGTCATGTTTAAATAACTTACCATTGGAATTTCATCTTTAGCAGCATCCACAATAATATTAATTAACTGATTGTTAATTTCAGATATATTATGATTATTTTCTGCGTCTTTTAAAGCTCCTAAATTAAAAACATCTCTAATTTCATTGTGAATTAAATTAATATTCACTTTAATTTCTTCTCCAGCAGCATTAATATAAGATTTATTAGCTGTTAGTCCAGATAATTGAGAAAGTGGCCCATAAGCATTAGCAATAGCAGATAAACCTACTTCATCTTTAGCAAGCCATAATTTATATCTAGCATTTATTTTATTTTGTAATTTTAATAAGGCTGTATAATTAATCTTTTTATCTTTTGAATTTTGAGCTTCAAAATATTCTTCTTTAGTTAATATTTTTTTAGGTTCTCTTCCTTTAGAAATTAATTCATTATTAGCTTCTGTTTTATCATTTAAATAATCAATATATTTAATATCATCAACTATTGGTGATATAATACTTGTTGAATTGGGTGTTATTAGTGATATAAAGTTATGAGGATTAGAAATAAAATCTTTGATTACTTGTATTGTTTTATTATCAATATTATCTTCAATATAATTACCATTTTCATCTAAATTTGGTCTATAAGTATATAATTTGTCATTGTCAAAGTCAGATCCAGCTTTAGCAACTATATCAGGATGAACTATCATAGTAGTAGCTGCATCTTCTGGTAGAAACTCTTTAATAGTTAAATATTCATTGGAATTCATTCCTTGTCCTGGAATACGACATCCAACTAATTCTAATACTTTATTAGGTATATCTCCATTTTTAATAGCTTCATTAACTGCTTTTAAACTACCAAATTTCTTTAATAATGGATAATAACTTTCAGATAGAGGAATCATTACTTCTGCTGGTAATGTATTTCCAGATGTATCTTTTGTATATCCTCTTAGAGCATTATTAGATCCAATAGGTCTATTTCCAAGTTTCTCCATTCCAGCCACTGTACCTAATACATAAGCATCTCCATTATATTTTTGTTTAATGAGTCTGGCATCAATAATAGACATTAATACAGAATCTAGTTTGGTTTTATTAACCATACTATCAATATTGTATTTTAATACCTTTTTACCTTCTTTTTCTTCAATATCTAATGAATTAATTATGTTATCTGTTAATTTCCTATTTTCAGAATATTCTACTAACATATCAACCAATTTAGTAACATCTTCAGCTACATATGTATCAGGATTAATACCTAATTCTTTAATTAGCTTATCTTTTTCTATTTTAGTTTTTTCTTCAATTAAGTTAGAGAAAGTTGATAATAGTTTTTCTGCTCCTTCAAATGTTTCTTTACCATTTTCAAAAGCATTAATTAACATTGTTTTTCTAAACTGTGTAGAAAATATATATTTATCTTTTGGTGGTGAAGGTTTAACTTGTAGTCCTAAATAATTATAAGATATTGATTGTATAACTAAATCTGCATTATTAATTTCTCCATGATTATTATTTGTATAAAATGGATTTGCTTTACCATCTTTATTAAGAATAGTTCCAAATTTACTTGCTGATTTGAATAATGCAATACCTGATTTATTAGATTTCATGTTCTCTAATAATTTAGATAGATTCTTTCCAGCTACCATTTGAGGAATCAAAGGCATTATAGTAAATTTATAACCTCCAGGAACAAATAATTGCTGTGTACTTCCATGATTAATTGGTCCAGCATATTGTAGTTTAAGAGTTTGAAAATAAGTTAATTCATCTTTAGTTAATAATTTCCCCTCTATTAAATTTCCTTCATTATCAAATTTTTGTTTTTGAATTATTTGATAAGCATTTTCCATTTTATTAGTCCAAGTACCAACTCTATTATGAAACTCTCTAATAAAATCTAAAGATCCCCATCCTTGAGCATCTCCTTCATCTGCTTTACCATAAGCTGAAATCCCTTTAAATTCTTCAGATTCAGTTTTCTCATAACCTAATATATTATATGCTGCTTCTTCTGAAACTCCAGATTTAATATAAGTATCAACTAATTCTTTAATATCTTTGGTTGTAGTTACATCATTATAAACTATTGAATTTTCATTTCCATCAGCTAGTTTATTATCAGATCTAATAAAATTCTTATTTAAGAAATCATTAGTTTCTTCATCTACTCTAGGAATTAGTTTGGTTCCTGCAAACATCGCAGTTCTTTTATATAAATCCTTATAGAAAGCTAAATTTCCAATAAATAATTTAGTTTGTTCTATTGAATTTATAAAATCTGTAACAACTATTGCTCTGATTAATTGTTCTTTTGGGTATTTATCTGTATATTCTTTTGGAATACCAAATTCATTTATATTATTTTCTTTTAATGAATTATTTAATTGTCTTGAATAAGATTCAAAGAAATCAATAACTAATTTATCTAAATCAGGTAATAGAGAATTTACTAATTCATCTAATTCTTCTTTAGATTCATTATATTTAACTTCCTTAAATTTTAAATCATCTAATTTAGATTTTAATATCTCTTTAATATTTACTTTACTAGATTTTAATAATATTTCATTAAATATAGTAAAATCACTACCATTTTTAGAATATCCATCTACATTAGTGCCAATACCATCTAATTTGAATAAAGCAATTCCTTTAAATTCTGATTTAAAATAACCTCTAAATATTTCTTTTAATTTAATAGTATTAAATCCAGATTTTAATAATTCTATTGATACTGGAAGCTTATTACTAAGTCCTAATACAAATTCTTGTGATTTATCTGCTGATACAATATAATTAGATTTGCCATTTAATATAGAAGCTATATTTTGAGTGAATAAATCTCCTTTAGTACCTTTTCTTGTAGATATTTTACTAACATCTTCTGATTCTTTAGAAGAAGCTACACCATCATGTAATTCTAAATTAAGTTTAATATTTTTATTTCTAAGTCCTGTTTTTGGATTGAATAATTCATTTAACCAAAATGAGTTTTCTGCTCCAACAGTATTTAAATGTGGAAGTTTTAAAAATAATTCTTCAATAGAATTAACATTATTAATTATATTTGTAGTGATTGATAAAGCATTATTATCACTAACAGAATAAACTGTCTTACCTTCTGTAGACATATAACTTAGTTCATTAACTAAACTAGTATTATTAGCTTCTAAAGTTAATAGATAATTAATTCTACCTGCTATACCATCTTCTTCTTTTCCAGAATTATATAAATTAGTAACATCCCCATTTTTTTTATCAATATATATCTTTATAGCAGCAACACTATCATTTAGATCATTTAGATTAAAATCTTTATCATTAATAATCTTTTGTGTGTTTTTATCAAATATAATACCTAATTTATCTAAAAAAACAAATGGATCTTTTTCATTAATTACATCTTTATTTATAATTAATTTTCCTTTCTCATCTTGTTTAGTGTGTAATAATAAATTAGCTTCCCAAATAGTTTTTACTTTTTCAGCTTCATTTTGTCTATTAGTATCAACAGGAATTATATTACCATTTGGTTCATATATAGTTACAATAGCATTATATCTATTTTTGTTAAAATCTTGTGTAAATTGAGTTTGAAATCTAAATTGTTCCACACTAATATCACTAGATGGTGCTCCAAGTCTATCAATTAATTCTTGAAATTCAGGTTTAAATTCAATTAAAGACTCTATTTTATTATAAATATCAGAATAATTGTTTCCTGTTCCAGCTAAATTCTTCAATAAATAATTATATGTAGAAGTGAAATCAACTGGAATAGAAAATCCTAGATCATTAGTGATATTAACTTGTTTTAAACTTCTAATTAATAGTCTTACGGGACTACTAATAGATTCTAGTGTAGAAGTTAAATTCCCTTCAGAATAATCTCCCTTACTAGAATGTTCATCTAATTGTTCATCTTTTGATAATTCTTCATCCTCATTTTTAATTTCTTCAATATTATTTTCTATTTTAGTAACTATCTCAACACCATTGATGTTAATTCTAGTTTTCCACATATTAATAATATCATCCCAATTTTCTAATATGTATTCATAATCTTTTATTTGTTTCTCATCAACAGAATTTTGATATTTATCATCTATAATATCATGTATTTTATCTGTTATTTTATTTACATGACTATTTGCAATAACAGGAGTTCTCCCATTATCAAATATATAATCAAAAAATAAAATATCTATTCCATCTAAAACATCTTTAACAAATTTAGTGCCTTTTTCATTAGTTATTCTTTTTGTGTTCTCATCCCTGTTAAGTGATGAGAATTCTTTTGTATTAACTAATTTCTTATTTGTATAATAGCCTTTATCAAGTCTTTCATATACTTGTTGAATATTTGTACTGCTAATACCTAATAAGTCTTTTAAAAAGCTTAAAATACGTCTAAAAATAGTATTTCTTTGTGGAGAGTTATTTAATACTTTACCTCCTAGTTTATAACTAACAAAATCTTCTGCTAATATTTCTTCTAATTCTTTTCTAGATTTATTTGAATATTTTTTAGAAGCCTCATTATATAGTTTATCTATTTCTTCTTTAGTAAGATATAATTGTGTTATAACATGGAATGCTTCATGATGAAGAGTTCCAATAGTAGCTTCATCTGATAATAATACTTCACCAGATGATAGAAATTGACCTAAAGATTTTTGTTCAATTAATCCTTGAATAAAATTAATAGGAATATTAGGAAATCTCTCTTTAAACCAATTAATTTCTTCTTGAGATAATTTGTTTCTATCTTGATTTCTTTTTTTAAGTCTATCTAATACTTTGTCACCACTTCTTTTTTTAAACTCTTTTTTAATTGGTTTAATTTCTTCTGTAATAATTGGAGATGTATTATCTTCTATTCTTTCAGAAGTTTCTAAATCAACTTTTTCTTTTAATTTATTTTCAATTAATTTATTATCATAAATAAAATAAGATTGAATAAATCTTCTATTTGGTCTTCCATTTAAATCAACTATTGGTTTTAAATCAGTTCCAAACATAGGAACTTCTCCTGATAATAAATATTCATTATAGTGCACATTTTCACCTCTACCATTAATATCTGGTTTAGTGAAGGATTCTCCCTTAATATATTTATTATTAACATTAACCTTTTTAGTTAATAAGAAATCAATAATTTTAGATCTATTTGATTCTATTTCTTCTTTAGTTAGTTCGTTATTATCAAATACAAGTCTTCCATCAGAATTGATATAAATATCTGAAGGTTTATTAGACTTAAAGAATGTAGTTATTTTCTTAATTTCATCTATTGGATCAAAATCTAAATCTTTTTCTTTAGTATTTAGTTTCTTATTAATTAAATCAATAATTAAACTAGCCTCATCTACATTAAGATTTCTTGGAATTAAATCAAATATTCTTCTATTACCATCTTTAGTATATAACTTTCCAGGCAACACTTTAATATTATTAAATATTAAATTAAATGTTGGAAGTGTTAATGGGATTTCATCATATTTTATATTCTTGTCAAATATTCTTCCTAATAAATTATTAGATTGTCTTTCACCATTAATTTTATCTTCAAAAGCAGAATGAATAATGTTAGCATTTTCATCTGTTTCAATCATAAGTCCATTAGATTTACCTATAATTGGAAGATATTTAACATCATTATTTTTTAATAATAAGATTTCATCTCTTAAAGAATTTAAATCTTTAATTGCTTTCTCTTTAGCTTTTGATTTATCTTCTTTAGAAAGTCCTCTACCAATATCAATTTTATTATCAGAAATACGTTGAGCAGTTTCTAATGTAGATTGAATAAATTTATCCTCTTCTAATACTGGATTATTCTCTTTGTCAACTAATATAGTCCAAACTCCTTTAAAATCAGGATGTTTTTTCTCATATTCTTTAGCTGTAGGATCATTATCTAATATTTGAGAATATAATTCAGGATTTGTAGCTTTTGTTACTACTAATAATTTATGTTCATCTAAAACTATTGTTTCTGTAGTTTTAAAATATCTATCTTCTGATGGTTTCTGTCCATTATCAATTCCTCCATTTGTTTTAAATGGTGTATTAGCTTTTCTACCAACATCATTACTATCATCTAATATAAATTCTTTATTAATAAATAAAGGATCTTCATTAATAGTTGTAGGAGATTCTACATTAGAAATAATTGGTTCATTATCTACTTTTGTTGATTGAGGAGTAGTTTGAAATTTTAATTCTTTTTCAATTTCTGCTTTATTATTCTCATAAAATTGTAAATCTTTTGGATCTGTAAGACTTTCAGTGTCCATTATTTTTTGAACAAAATCTTGAATTTCTTTAGAAGCTTTTGATTTAGAAATTAAGGGTTCATCAGTAACTTTTGGAAGTGGAATTTCTTCTACAATATTTGATTCTTTAGATTCTTCTTCAGAAGTGTCAATAATATCATTAAGAGTTTTCTTTTGTGTTTTTGGATCTGCTAATAAGTTATAAGACTCAATTAATTTGTCTTTATATAATTTAGCTAAATGTAAATCTTTATTTGCTTGATTAACTTGTTGAGCAACCATTGGATTACCATCAACAGTAAATGGAGATTCTGGTGTTCCTAATCCAGTGATTGTAGCATCATTTTCAGCAGCTATTTTATAAATATCACTATGAATTTGTTTAACTCTTTTATCAATATTACTTATTGATGTAGAATAATGCCATAAATTTGTTGTTAATGTATTATATTTTTCTGGAGATTCATAAACCTCTTGTTTATAAGGAAATAACTCATGAATAGAATTATTAGTTTTATCTAGAGTTTTAACTAATGAAATAGCATCATTAATTATTTGTTCTTTAGAATGCGGAAGAGGTTTTTCTATTGGATAACCAGCTACTTTTTTAAATTCTTCTTCTGATAGTCCTTTTAAATCTTCATATTGAGAAATTAATAATTCTGTAGCATTATTATCAATGAATTGTTTAGCAATTGATTTATTTTGATTGAATTCAGCATTCAAATAATCAAATTTACTATTATTAATTAATGCTTCAGTTTTTTCTTTCTCATAATTTGTTGCTCTAACAAAATTAGAAAATGTATTTATAGTTTTTTTAACTTCAGGATTATTTAATAATTCTGCTGCTTTTTGTGTAGCTTGATTCTGTGCACTTATCTCTCCTTTAGCTTGGATAACACTAGTAGGCCCCCCCATTAATGCACCTAAGAAGAAATTTTCAAGTCCTTCTTCAGTTCCTAATGTTTGTTTAAATCCTTCAACTAAGGATTCAATCATTCCATGTTGATCTTTTTTATCTTTAAATCCTTGAGAATAATAATCTGTTAATGTTTTTTGTGTTAATAATTGACCAAGTTCTTGAGATCCTTCTTCTAGTGAACCTTTAAGTCCTTCTGTAGAAACTTCTCTTAATATTCCTTTAGTTTCTGGAATATATTTTCCATTAACTAATTCAATATCATTTAGTTTTAATTTGTTAGCTTTAAATCCTTGAGAAAGTAGTTTTGGAAATAATAAAGCATTTGTAGTTCCTGTAATAGCTAAATTAGAAGCATAACCCCAATTACCAGCAGCCTTAGAAGCATCATCTATTTGTTTAAGTACTTCATCATTTGGCTCTTCACCATTATGTTTATCTTTATAATCTAATATTAATTGATCTTTTGTATCATTATAGATTTGTCTAGATTCAATAGCAGATTCACCATGTGACATTAATGCAGCATTCTTACTAAAATCAACAGCATTAGCTATTTTAATTCCTCTTGAAGCATCATCTAGTGCTACTAGTCCTTCAGTTGCTAATGTAGTTTCATTTATTAATTTTCCAGATTTAGCTAATTTAGCTAAACTTGCATATTTATTTAATCCCCAACCAGTAGCAATTGCAGCACCCATATAAGCTGCTCCAGATAATGCTTGTTCAGACCAGAAATTAGCTGTTCCAAGTTTTTGAGCTAAATTATAATCTTCTTCTGCTTTAGTATGATAATTAGGCATAGCTTTAGCTATGTAATCATTCATTTCATCTAAAGAATCAGTAAAATCATTTTTATATAATCTATTAATATCTTCATTATGAATAGCAGAACCAATACCATATAATAACCCTCCAGTATTTTCTAATATAGAACTTCCAGCAATTCCTGCTGCTTTAGTTATACCATTAGCCCATTTATCTGTTAATGGTTGTCTTTGTGCTCTAATTTCACCTAACTGACTTACATTTTCAGGTGTTACACCTTCATCATATTTAGATTCTCCAACACCATATTGACCTAATTGAATATCTCTACTTTGAGGAGTTTTTTGTAATTCCTCATTTATTAAACTATGTAAAGATAAATTTGATGTTTGTGTTAGTTGTTCTGTAGCTTTCTTATTTTCTTGTATTAATTTTCTTAAATCAAGTCTTCCCATTCTATTGAGTTGTATGTGGTTTTAACACTGTTGTTTCACTACCTAAATAACCAGAATTTTTATAAACTTCTCTTTCTGCTTTTCTAATCTCATCTAAAGTTGTTTCTTCTGATTGTATAGGTTCTCCATTTTCATCTGCTATATATTTAACATATCTAGTGGATACTTTACCATCTTTTTTAATTTGTGGAATAACTGCAATCTTAACATCTGGTCTTGATTCAAATGGAGTTATTGTTGTAGGAGTAAATGATTTTCTAGCTTCATTGATTGCTTGAGAAGTTCTAAAAATTGTTTTAGCTTCTTCATCTGGAGAAATCATAACTCTTCTTGTTTCTCCATCACTATTTTTTACTTCAATATAATAACTTCCAGCAACTGGTCCAGCTTGTGTATATCCACTTATTCCTTTTTCTAACTGTTTATCAAATTCTTCTTCTGGTATATCTAATTCTTCTAATACAGTTTTGAAAGTACCATCTAAAGTTTTACCTTTATCATCATATAAATAGAAGTTTCTTTGTAACTTATTATTTACAAGGGCTTCTCCTATATTCTTTTTAGCAACATTTGACATACTAATTAAAGGTATTGATTCTTCTGATTGAGATTTAATTGCTTTTCTATAAGCTTCAACTTTCTCTTTAGGTTTTAAATCTCTTAATTCTGGATGATTTTCATCTAAACTTTTAATGAAGTTTTCATTTTCTATTGTTTTATTAATATCAATTTTAGATTCTCCTTTTGGTGTAACTCTTACTCCAGGACTCATTCCAGGAATTGAAGATCCATATGGAGTGGCTTCACTTGTATATGCAGTTGTTTTTACAGGTTTTAAATTACCTTTTTCATCAAATTGTATATCTTTAGATTTATCTTCAATAAGATCTCCAGTTAAAGCTTCAGATTGTGTTGATGTACCTAATATTTCAGCTTCAGATTTTTTATTTCCAATATATTCTGGAGCATATTGAAAATCTTTTGCAGATTTAGTATTAGCAAATATTTGATTTTCTCCTTCTCTTTTTAAATTATCAAAAGCAGCCAAACTTAAATCTTGTTGTGTTGCATTTGGATGTGATGCTAAAAATTTATCTTTGAAATATTGAGAATCTTGATGCTGTAAAAATAATGGTACTTTAGCAGCAGCCACTCTATCTACATCTTGTCTTGCTACTTGTTCCCAACCAGCTTTTTTGCCAATAACATTACCACTTTCATCAATATCATACCATTCTTTACTAGTACCAGAAGGTTTTATTCCCTTCATCATATCTTGAATAACAGGATAATGCTTTTGTACACCTTTCATTCCAGTATAACTAAAAGGTGTTACTCTATCTTCTTTTGGTTGAATATATTTATAAGGATCATATTCTTTAGAAAGAGGATCATATTCTCCTTTAGAATATCTTTCTTCTTTATCTTTCTGGTATTGTAAATAATTTTGATAATTTGATTCTAATTGTAATCTATTAGGATCATTAGCAAATTGTCTTTTTAAATTATGTACTTTATATTTTGTTTCAGGACTTCCTCCAGTTTTAATATATTCATCAGCTAATTGACTAATTTGATTATTGTAATCTTGAATTAATTTATTTCTATGAGGAGTATGTAATGGATCAGCATTCACTTTTATTAGTGATTGTGCATCTTGTATATCTTCAATACCTTTATCATATTCATGTTGTTGTCTTCTATAGTTATTTTCTATATTTTCCAATGGTAATGGAACATAAGAACTTACTATAGGTCTTTCGTAGACTCTAGACCAGCGATCAGCCATATTTAATTATCTATTAGATGATGTATTATATTTATTTCTTAATACTGGATATTGTTGATTTAACCAATTTAAATAATCCATATCTTGTTGTGTTGCTTTATTACCTAAAGCTCCTTGAGCAACAACAGTACCAATTTGTCCAACATTACCTGTTTTAAAATCTCTATTTGCTGTAACATCATGCTGTCTATCAATATTTCTTTGAGTTTGCATTTGAGCAATTGGTAATTGTGCTTGATTATAAGTGGAGGTATTCATTTGGTCATATTGTTGTTGAATACCTGCTTTATTTCTAGTTAAATTTGATTGTAATCCAGCTAATGAACTCAAATAAGCACTAGAATTTCCACCAGAATTAACTCTTGCTTGTTCTCTCAACATTCTATTCTCCTGATCTGCTATTTGTAAAGCATTTGATGGATTATATTGTTTAAATTCAGGTTTAGCTATATCATAAGTTTCAGGTGCTTTATTAGTAGCTAAAGCATATGTAGGGCCTAATAAGTTTCCAGCCATTATAGCTGCATCTTGCCAACTTGGTTTTGCTCTCATACTTGGTTGTTGACTTGGTAATTTACTATATTCTCTATCAAATCCTGATTGAATAATATCAGATGTTGTATCCACTTCATCTAATGGATAATCATCTATTATACCACCAGATGGATATTTCATTCCACCATAAGCATATTGTATTTCTTCTGGATGATCTTCTGGTCTTTGATAATGAGAACCACTATCTTCATTATTAATATTTAGTTTAGATATATCAACTCCAAGTTTTTTTGCATATTCATTTACTTTTGATTTTTTTAATAATTCTTGTTTATTAAATATTTCACTAAGTTTTTGTTGTTTTAATTGCATATTTAATTCTGCTGTTGATCTTGCTAATGAAGAAGATTTTTTATTATCTAAAACTTTTTCTTCTTTATTCACTTTATATTTTTCTGCCAATTTAGCAAAAGTTTTCTTTGATTCTGGATCTTTAAGTCTATCAGAATAAATTTGTGTACCATTTGGAATATTAACAGGAATACCTCCTTGTGCATGAGAATTTCCATCCACTTGCATTGTAGAACCATTTGGTGATCTCATTAATTCTTCATTTTCAATTTCAGCATTAGGATTTTCATTATCTATTGACATTCCTCCATTAGCATAAACTCCTTTTGGAATATGATAACCACCATAATTATATTTTTTAGAAGTTGGAGCTATTATTTGTTTCTTTATTGGAGGATAAAAATTATTTAAATTAGCTAATGGAGTTACATATTTTTGTTTAGTTCCACCATTAGGAAAATAATCACTTGGAGTTAATGTAAATCCTTGAACTCCTCCATTATTATAATTATATACTTCAGCATCATTTAAAAAATCTTGATGTATTCCACCATCTTCATGTTTCCATTTAGCCGCATTCCTAGCAAAATTAGCCATTTGTCTTACATGAGGATTTTTAGAATGTAGTGCCTCTTCTGTAGTTTTACCTGTTCTTTGTTTATAAGCAGTAAATCTACCTTTATGTGAAGGTTTAATATGAATTCCACCATTTTTATAAGCTGCTTGTGGAGCACCTTCAACTAATGGAGAATTTCTCATATTATTTATTTGTGTGCTATTTATTTTATTTAAATTTTGTTGATTTAAATAATCTTTATCCTGCTGGTTTTGTTTTTGTTCTTGTAAATAACCTAAACCAGCACCAATTCCAGCACCTGCTAATGCTCCCCAAGGTCCAAATTCCATTCCAATTCCAGCACCAGAGATTGCACCATTTAATGCTCCTCCATATGGATAAATTTCTGTTTTTGCTTTTAACTTTGGTTTCTTCATAATTTTAATTGTTATATGTTTTCTTTACATATATCTATCTATTATAAATATACGTTTAATTTTTGAATTTTGCAACTTAATTACATTATAAATTGTTATAATATAATTTATTTAATTATAAGTATAATTTTATTTATTATCTAGGAGATTGTCTAAATTCTGTTGTTATAAGACTTGTTTTTAATAAATTACTATTTGGATTATTATATTGTAATTCAATATTAATGTATTTATCTCTCATTCTTTCACCAAATAATTTTCTTGTTGCTGATATATCTATCATAATATCAGGACTATTAGAAGTTGTATATAATACCCTATTTCTAGGAATATCTAACTTCCATATTCTTTCTGGTCTTCTAATATTATTATCTACTATTAAATCTATCCAATCAGTATTCTGATAGTCATTTGTAACTCTTATTTTCTTCCAAGTATCATCATTATTGTTAATATTTGGATTATTTTCATTAACCGATTGTGTAATTATTTCAAGATTATCAAATACTTTAGTTTCATTTGGAGAATCATTAACTATATATTTTATAGTTGATGGTTGTTTTACTCCATAAAATTCATTATAATTTCCTTTCTCATTTACATAAATAGTTTGAATGTCATCAAATGTAAATACATTTGTATAATCTGATATATATAGTTTTGGAACAAATGATTTGAAAGAAACAAATGTACCAGTTAAATTACTATAAGTAATAGTAAATGAACTTTGAATTCCATTTACTAATCCATTATGTACTGTATAATAAATTTTATCTCTAAGTACATCATAAATTGCTGATATACCACTTAATCCATTAGGATTGACATCCCAACAAGCTTTATCTATTAAATCATGTTTAAAGTTCTTGATTAAATAAGCATATAATCCTTTAACATCTGATATAGGAGCCATTGAAGATCCATCTTTAGTATTTTGGAAATTCATTAGTTTCTTTAGATTTGTATCCATCCAGAATAATCCAGATTTAGTATTTAAAATACTTCCTTGATGTCTAGTTCCACTAGTATTAGAAATATAATCATGTCTTTGTAACTTATTACCAAATCCTAATTGAATTTGAGAGTCCACATCAGGATTATTTAAATCTCCAATGAACACTCTAGGATTAACTTGTAATATACCAAATGCTCTATCTTGCCAGAAAAACATTTTACTATCATGATTTATAATTCCATTTATTTCTCCATATTGACCATCAGCATCCCATACATCTCCAATAGGAAAAACACTCCAATTATCAACTAATTCTCCATTAATCTTGACATTTGAAGCAGCAAATCTATTAATCCATTTATCCACTTGAAAGAAAGTTGATGGGGGAGGAAAATAACTTCTAAGGTTATCTTCTGCTGAATATACAGTAAAATAATTTCCTGATTCTATAATATCAGCTTCATTGTTATTAGCATCTAATGTATAAGTATTATTGGCTCTATCACCAGGTAATAAATCAATATTTATATCAGTTTCTAATGGTACTGTATGTATAATTCCTCTTATATATCCTGTTGAATTTCCCCAATTTTTTCTATAAGTGAGAGAATCATATAAACAAACAAATATATCTCCTCCAAATACTTCTGGAGTTTCTATTGGATCAGCAATTATACCTAATGGAATTGGTCTAAAATGCCCACATGATATATATGTATTTTCAGATCTATCTGAATATGTTCTTCCTCCATATTGTCCAGGATTATCAATAACAATATTAGATATTATAATTGAACTATTTCCAACACTTGCTAAACTATTTTGAGTTTCTATAAAATAAGCATATTGACCAAAATTATCTTGGGCAACATTTGGATCAGAATAATTAATTGTTCTATTATTTATAGATAGACCACTTGATGTGTTTATTTCTGAATTTGGATAACTTTCTTGTCCTGATAAAAGAGTTGATTGAATTATTGGATTTGCTATATTATAACTTGGTGGTGAAGATATACCATAATATTTAAATGTATATTGGTCACTACTACTTGGACCAGTATAATGTACAGAATTAGTTAAACTTAATTGTTGTACAGTTTTTAATTTCATTGATGTATCAATAGTTTTTCCACTTCTTCCAACTCTTGGATAATGTATAAAAAATTTATTTATTGGAGAACCTGCTAAATTTTGTATATTTATTCCCAAATCAGCAACTAAACTGTTTGATCTTTGTATAGCAGAATTAATAAAACCTTGATTAATAATTGTTCTATCAGCATATTTTCTCTGTACCCTTACTATTGAATATCCTCCAATACTATCAGAAATTTGATCTAGTCCTGATATAGAAAATAATATACCTAGTGTTCTTGTTTGTGCTTGTAATGCTCCAGTGCTACTTGTAGTTAATGTTAATGTTCTAAAATCTCCTGAAGGACTTGTTGGATTTGATTGAAAATGATCTGGAAATTTAATATCACCTATCCATTTAACAAATAAAGGTTGCATAGATTTTGTAAAAAATTGAATACCAAATCTGTAAACTTCTCCTCTCATATATCCTTTTAATAATCCAGAATATTGAGGATTTTTATAAGTACTATAAAATGTAGAACCATTACCATTTGAATAACGTTGATAATCTATTGGACTTTTTACTAATAAATTTTGAGAAACATTTTCTGGATAGGCTATAAACCAAGGAGCAAATGCTGCTGAATTAGTTACACCTCCATCAACATTTATTTGTTCTGTTATAAATGTATATGATACATTTGGTCCAGCTCCTCCTAATACATTAGTGTTGGGTTTATAATAGCAAGCATTACCACTTGTATAATCATTAATACAATCAGAAGTTTGTGGTAATGCAGAAGCAGCAGCTAGTGTGTATGATGAATTTATATTATTATTTGTAAGTCTTATATCTTGAGAATTTGGAGAAAAAGATCTGAATGCTCTAGCATCAAAATTATCTAATGTATTAACTAATTCATTCTTTAAGTTTGCAGCAATTAATAAATTATCTTTTTCAGCAATTGTCTTACAATGTGTAAATCCATTATATTGTTGTACAGAGGCTTGTGAATCTGTTATTATTATACCATTTACAATAGCTGATTGATCTACAGAAAAAGTGATTGAAGATTGATTATTTATGGACTTAGTATCTACTCTAACAGATCTTCTATTTACACCAAAATCATCTGTTTCTCTTATAACAACATAAAATTCTATGTTATCAAAATTAATATCAATATTATCAACTTGCCATGTTATTATTTTTGGTGTACTACTTGTATCTCCTACATAACCTTGAAAACTGGATGACATTGCTGTAGCTCCAACACTAACTAAATTACTTATTTCAGAATTAACACTATCTTTAGAAAGATTTTTAGTTAATTTATAATAAGATTGATATACACCACTATGTAAAGCATTTGTTCCACCATCTAATAAACTAACAAATATAGGTTTATAAATTAATACATTTGGAGAAATAGAAAGTATTTCTGGATTTTGTGTCATCACATTAGGATCAGCAACATTAATTGATCTTAAAGGATTATAAAAGTCAGTAAACCATATTTTTCTTATAGCATCAGTTTCATATCTTGTTACTATACCTGTTTGTGGAAAATTCCAATATGTTGACCAATTTAAATTAGCAGCATATATTAATTGAAAAGATGCTGATAATGGATCAAAAGATTCAGTATCATATGAAAATCTCCATATAAATCCATAACCATTTCCTGTAGTTTTAGGATCAATATCATCACATGATGTTGTAAATATATATATTTCTCTATTTATTATACCATAACCAATTGGTTTTTGTATGGTGGTTAATGGAATCTCTAAATTAGAATTTATTCTTAATCCTGTACCACTTACAGTAGTTAATAATAATGCAGATTTTTCAACTATAACCACTCTATTATCATCATAAAAAACAGAAATTAAATTACTGGTAATTAATGAAGCATAATTAGTGATAATAAAAGTATATAGATCAAAATTAGTTGATCCAGTTGTACTAGGAAATATTGTAGATACATTATTTATAGTAATAGTGTTATTTGCATTTATCTTTATAACACTCCAATTATGAATTGGAAATGATGTAGGAATAGTTGATTGTAACTTATTTCCTTTAGAATTAGTTAATACAATAGAACCATTAATTTCATCTAATATAATATCAACATTTAAAGCGTTAGTATATGTATTAGGTTTATTAACAAGTTGATTTCTATCAGCATCTAAACCTCCTAAAAAGTTTGTAGTAGATTTCATATTAAATATTTAAATTTTCTCTTCTTGGCATATTTCTAAAATTTTTAGAATATTCCCTACGCATAGGCATTAACCTAGTCATAATACTTGTAAGATTTTCTAATTGTGCTGTATTAGGCATATTACCACTACCTCTAGCACTATTAACATAAAATAACCAATTTGCTTCTGAAGCATCTTTAACTTTATCTGTTATTTTTCCTTTTCTCCATTCTCTATAATCAATCATATGAATTATAAAAGATTCAATTGCTTTCTGATAATATATATCATCTGGGATCATTGGAAATCCATCTTCATCTAAATGTATTCCTAAATAATTAATACAAACACTTTTATCTTCATCTGGTAGATTACTATCAATTCCATTATTAATATTTGTTATTAAATAACTATCATTTAAATAAAATGTATTACCACAATTATCTCCTTTACAAATAGGAACTTGACATGAATGACAAGCATAATTATTTGCTGCACTTTGACTAGCCCAATATAAAGGTTGTTGTTTATAATTAATATCAATTAGTTTATGAAAACCACATGGTAATTTAGCTTTTCCATTAGCTAATGTAATACAATCAGTTATTTCATCATATTGGCCATATACTCCAATTAACTCTAATGCTTCTGCTGCAAACTCAACCATATCATTAACAGGTATTTCATAGTTTATATCTAAACTGCGATATACTTTAGCTATTATTCTATTGATACTAATATATCCACTTATCATTTTATTTAAGTTTAAAAAAATCTACTTTTTTAATATTTATTGCTGGAGCAATTGTTCTTTTAGCTTTTCTACAAGGAATAAATTTATATCTTGTTTTGCCTATTATAATTGCATTCCTCTTATTCCAATACCATTGATATGTATATTTCTGGTCAAAATATATTACAAATCCATTTTCTTTTGTTCTTTTATAATCAACAGCCCAATATTTCTTTTGTTTATTATAAGACATTTCATTTTTAATTATTTGTAACATTCCCAATCTATAAGGAATTTCAAATTCATTAGAATTATTAACTACTTGATCTAATATTTCTAAATTACATTCTTTAATTATTTTGGAATATTCTTTATAAGAAATTGGTTTTTCTTTATGTTTAGCTTTATAATAATTGTAAAAATCTCTTAAATTAATATCACTTGGCTTTTTTCCTTTTGTTCTCTTTCTCATTAAGAATTAGCTTGTTTTTCCTCTGCTTTTTGCTTATTTGTAGATCCATCTAGATTATTAGTATTTTTCATGTCAAATGTCATAAATGGAGCAACTTTTGTCTTTAATATAATATCAGTTATTTGTGTAGCTAATGTTAATGAAACTGGATATGGACTGTCATCTGTAAAGCATAAATTACCAGAACAATCTGCAAATCTTTTTAAATCTGAAGGAGTTTCAAATAATCCAGCAACTTCTACTACTTCTAAAAATTGGTCATTTGAAATATACAAATAATCATTTTTAACATACCAGCCTCTTTTATTTCCTGTATATTTATTATATTGTTGATATTTAGATTTAATTGGATTTGATTTAGAAATCATATTTCCGTCAATTGTACTAACAGAAACTAACCAATTATCTCTCCAAGAATCTATAGTTGAGGGAAGTCTCAGTTTAGATTTTAATAAATAACAACCACTATCTACCGTGCAACATTCTGAAGCATCTACTTGCTCTAATTCTACACATGGGATATAAGAAATCCAAGAATCATTAATATCATCATGTTTGTTTAAACTTTGAGATATTAATATTGATCTTGTTTGCTCAACCCAATAGGCAATTTGTTGAGTTGGTATTTTGAATTCAGAAGGTAATCCTCCAGAAGAAGCAATCTCCAAAATATCATATACCATATGATTTAATGTAATACTCATTTTAGTTTAGTTTTAAATAAAAAAAGGTCATAAATTTGACCTTTAAATATACTCATTATTTTTGTAATTTACAACTTATTTTAAATTATTATATTAAATAATATTATTCCTATAATAATAAATGTTTCTGTTATAATTAATTTTGTTTTTATTTTATTCTTCTTTTCTAAATTTCTTATTTCTCTTACATTTGATTTTAAAAATTCATCTTGATCCTTAATAAATACTGATTGAGAATCAATAATAATATTTTGATCTCTAATTATTAGGGTGTCATTGGATAGTTGCTTTTGACAAATATTATAATTAATAGTAATTAAAGAATCTTCAGTTTCAAAAAAATGTTCTTTTGTATCTTGTAATATGAAATATTGTATCTCATTAAGAGTTAATGAAATACTATTATTATCTAATACCTTTTGAGCGTAAGATGGAATCCACAATATAATTAGCAGATTTAATACTATTAATGTTCTTATCCTTTTTAAGTTCATTTTGATACTTATTATAATTTAATTTTATTTTTTTATTATTATCTACCATTTGTAGTGATAAAGAATCATTTAGTCTATTTAATTCAACTATTTCCTGTTGTTTTAATCTAATACTATCATTCAATACTGATTCTCTTTTTTTAAATTCATTATATTGATTTTCAATACAATTTGATTTATCTGTAGAATCAGAAAATTCATTATACCACCCACAAGTGGTTATCCCTGTTATTATAACTAGTCCTATTATAGATAGTATAATATAATCATTAAATGTGAATCCTTTCATTTTTTCCTTTTTTAAATTTTCCATATTCATTAATACCAAAAAGAGTTGCAATAAAAGTATAATCTATAGTGAGTATCATTTCTAATTGAGAAAAATTTCCTAGAGATAACCATTTAATATGAATTGCAATTACACATAATATTATAGTAAATGCAGATAGTTTTTTAGAACTAAATCCAATAGATTTATTATCAAATGAATTAATTAATTTGGTAATAATTTGTTTCATTATTTTTTGAAATATAAATCTGCTTCTTTTTGTCGTCTCAAAGTTAATCCATTTAATACTTTTCTACAACTTTTATTCCATTTTTTAAATTCTTCTTTAATAGAAATATCATTTGGATTTAAGTTTACCTTTTTTAGTAAAGTAGAGGATTTTAAATTTTGTATTCCAACATTATATGCAAAACATACTAATGCTGAAAATTGATTTTCTGTGATATCATCTCTGGTTATAGAGTCAACTCCTAATTCAAAAGGAGTTAATGTATTTAAAAGTAATTCTGTAGCTCTTTCTTCTGTAATTATATCTCCTAATTTAAATTTATTACCTTTTTCATCATGTGTACTTCCAAATCCAATTGTTATTGGTAGATTTCCACTTCCAGGATCTACATAAGCTTTTAAACTTAATCCTTCAGAAGATTTAATCAATGTAAGTCCATCTTTATTTATCTTCATTATCTTCTTTAAATTTAGGTTTCCTTTTTTTAATCCATCCATTATCTTGTAGGAATTTAATAAATGTTATAAATCCTACTACCATAGCTGTTCCCCAAGCACCCCATTGAAATATAGTACTAATAGCATCAACTTCATCTGAATGTGTTTTAAAAAAAGAAATCCATTCTCCTGTTAAAGCAAGTAAAATAGAAGTTGCCAAACATTTAGTGTTTGTTGTGTTTGGATCTGAACAAATTAATTCCATATTCATCTTTAATTATAAAAAGTATAACAACTAGTGTTGCTATAGTTAATCCTGTTAATTTAAATAATTCTATATACCTATTATATTCTATTAAATTCATTTTTATTATTATATTTACTATACAACAAAACATTAATCCAAAAACACTAGCAAAATAATATGTACATCTTCTTTTTAAATAGCCTTCAAATAGCCAATATAAACATACAAAAATACTATAACCAAATAATTGATCTATTATATTATAGGTTATAGTATATAATCTGTTATATGCCAATAATGATAAAAGTGATATTAAAAATAATAAGAAAGGACATCCATATTTGTATAGAAGTCTTAATTTTCTCATTTATTTTTTCTTGGAGAATCAACTTTTATTTTTGTTTTTGATGGAGGAACTGGAATTCCCCCATCAAATGGTTTAGTTGGATTTAAAAATTCTTGTAAAAATAATTGATATTGTTTTTCGTTCATTTATTAAATTAAGTATTAAAGAAATAATTATAGTAAATTCTCATAAACTTTAATATGAACCCAAAATCTATGTTCATCAGTTAAAACATTATAATAATCTGCGAAGATAAAATAAATTTTATCAGGCATTTCATCAATAAAAGCATTAGTCTTTATAATTCCAGCATTTGCTCCTTCAGATTGATAAGCAGATTCAAATCTGATTATTGTATTATCAATAGAAAAAGCTCCAGTACATTGGATAGAATAATTACCAGCAGCAGAATATGCCCATACTGGTGAAAATGGTAATGTATTTTTTACTAATAATTTTTCTACTGGTGCTCCTGTTCCTGTTTGTTCTAAATAAGCTTCATATTCATACTTTAGTGTTGCCATGTTGTTTGATTTTTATATTTGTTTTTAGTTATTATTAATTATTAAGGATAAACTCTTATATTCATCCACCATGTATTATCATCTATTGCAGTTCCACTGCCAATAAAATTTGATGTTAAAATAGTTACTTTATCAGGTAGATGTGGGTGATATATTAAAGAATATACTCCACCAAATGTATTATTATAAGCCATATTAATAAATACTGCTGTTTTTCCAACTGGAAATCCTCCAGTTTGTCTTAATTCATAATTTCCTGCTGAAGCTCTAAACCATACTGGAGTAAATCCTAAAGTATTCTGAAAAATTGTAGAAACTGGAGCATTTGTTCCTGTTTGTGTTACAATTGCATCATAGACAGTATAAGGAGTAGATCCTCCTCCACCCCCACCTCCTGTTGAAGATGTAGGAATTTCATATATTTTTTTTCTAACTATAACACTCATATTTATGTATATTATTTATAATAAGTTATATTTAATTGAGTAGTTCCACTGGTCCCTTGAATCACTTTAAAATTTCTTAAATTTTCACTTGTTGTTATTTCAAATACTGCTGTACTTCCTTGAAACCAACCTACACTTGATGTTGGAATACTTCCATCTTCCCAATATCTAATGGCATAATCTGTCACTGTTGATTCTACTTGAATTAAAGCTGATTTTGCTTCTGATGGAATAGTGAGTCCTTGAGCAGCAGTTGTAACTGTTAAAGTTTGTTTACTAATAGCATTTTTTTCATTTGTTAATGCTTGTAATATTTTGGTTAAATAACCAACTTCCGTTTGTATAATTGACATTTTATTATATTTTAATTAGTTTATTATCCTGTAACATCAATTTCTAAAATTGCTGTAGTATTTCCTGTTCCAACTTTTGTATATACTATATCAAATGAACTACTTGTAAAATTATTAGTAATAATTGTCCAACCATTACCACTACTATCAGTTCCAGCAGCACACATTAAATTTGATGAAAAAGGTTCAAATACAGTACTGAAAATATTTCTGTAACAAGAATGATGTGTTCCATCCGATCTTCCAAATGAACCAGCACTATAAACCGGAATTCCAGAAAATACTAATGTTATGTGAAGTAATTTTGGGGCAAATGTTGTACTTACAGTAACTGTTCCACTTCCTGCTACTGTTGTTCTTGTTGCTTGTATGTGTTGATGATTAAATCCACTTAGAATACTAGGATTAACTGTAGCAACATTATTTAAATCAATTGTTACATCACCAGTAATTAAATTATTACTTGTACTATCAATTAAATCTGCAAATTGAGATTGTGTTGGGTAATCACCAGTTTCAAAAAATGTTTTTAATGTTGTTGCATTTCTTATTGCCATTTTATTATATTATTAATGTTATTAGGATACAATAAAATTACATCCTATTTGCATACTTCCTATTCCTTGTGAATTTTCACTTCCTATATATTTATATCCATAAGGTTGAAAACATATTCCTGTTAATTTTGATAATTTATCAAACACTGATTCTATTTCTGTTTCAGTGAGACAATTATTTGTATTACTATAAGTAGTTGGATCACATTGATAAATCTTATAATCTAACATCATATCAATATAAACACTTAATATAAATAGTTTATTTTGTATTTCAATTGTGGTTTTTTTACCATATCTTAGAGCATTAATATAATCATTTAACCATTCTGAATATTTTTGTCCAGATAATTGAAGTCTTACGTTTAAATCTAATTGTGAAAACATTTTTCTTAATTTTATGTTCTTACTATTCTTAATGTTACTAGAACTTTTCCTCCTGCTGTTGTTTTAGCAGTATTTATTGTTATTGTTTCAAAAACTGCAAATGAATTATTAGCAGTTACTGCACTTGCATAAACTGTTCCAAAAATATCAGAAGGAGCAAAAACAATTGGTGTTGTTACAGTCATAGTAGTTCCTGATCCATCTTTTAATATAATTGTTCCACTATCTGTAGCAGCAATAGGTTTTATAGCTGATGTATATATCTCTATTATAGTTCCTGGGTAAGGCATTCTTATTTTATAAGGCCCTTGTTCATTTGCTTCAAATGATACTGGAACTACTAATAATTCGGTTTGTAGAATAGTTGATAATTTATCTGTAGTTACATTATTATTAGCAATCATTGTAGTTAATACTTTATTTGCTCCAATTGTTGTAACTCCACTTCCATTTATTGTAATATCTCCAGACATTGCTGTAGAATTTATCGTAGTTCCATTTCCAAGTAATAAATTACCAGAAGTCTTTGCACTAAATTCTTCTATATTATTAGAAGCATCACTTCTAAGCATATACCCTTGACTAGTAAGTTGTTCTATTTTAGGAAGAGTAATTTCATTATCTCCTATTTTTGATGTACTAATTGAACCGCCCAATAAAGATGCTGGTATAATTAAATTTGTTTGTTGTTCAGAAAAATCTGGTCTAACAGATACATTCCATGTTCCAGCAGCAGTATAATATGCTGTTATATCACATCTTGAATTAGCTTGAGCATCTGTTAAATCTACACCAAAGAATGATACTGTTATTCCTCCACTATAATTAGAAACTATATTTCCTATATATTCTATGTAAAAAGTACAACCTTGATTTGGTGTTCCTGTATGGATAAATTCTTGATCTGCTAATAACACAACAGAAGTTGTAGAACCAATTACATATTTACTATATGGTGCTCTTACATCCAAAGAAACTGTTCCTCCAGCAGCAAGAATTGAATAATTATATATTGAGTTTTGTACTGGCATTTTATTTATTTAAAAATATTACACTTAATTGTTTTGATGTTGCTGTTCCAGATCCACTTACTCTTTGCATTTTAATGTCAATTGGAATTGCATTTGCAAATGTTAATGCTCCAGAACCATAAGTATTTCCTGATGCTCCCCAAGTAAAAAATCCACCAGAAGTTGCATCAAATGATGTCATTATTGATTCAAAGAAATAAGTTGTTGCGCTTTCTCTTGTTATTGTTGCTCTAAGTCTTGCACATTTAGTTCCATTTGGTAATGTATATGTTCCAAATATCACACTATTTATTACTAGTGTTAATGTAAATTCATCTGTTATTACAGATTTTTCAAGCCAAGATGTTATTAATAAAGCATCTTGATTTGTATTACATTGTCCAGCAGTTACTGTATATGATAATAATGTTGTAAGAGTTGTTCCACTAGTTGTAGCACTTCCTGTTGTAACATTATTTAATACAGATACTCCATCAGTACCATTAGTTCCATTTAATCCATTAGCACTAAAAGTTAGAACTAAATTATCAGAAGCTGTATAAATATTTGTAGGTATTGTAGCATTTGAAGCAACAGTATATGTTACTGTTAATGTATGATAGGTTCCACTATCAGTGACACCTGTTATAAGACCAGTCCAAAATTTAGTACTATCAAATTCTTTATATATAGTTATTGATCCATAACTTCCAGAATTTGAAAAACTATCTAGTAATAAGTCATAATCTATACTATTTAATCCAGTATCAGATACATAGATTGATGTTACTAAACTTGAAGATGTATTATTAAATCTTATTTCTCCAGAACTTGGGGAAATCACTGTTGATGTAGAAAAACTCCATCTTCCATTAATTCCTCCATGATTTCCATTTGATCCTGGAAGTCCATTATTTCCTGCCGGTATTGCTGTACTATTGTTGTTGCAACTCATTTTATTTTATTATCTACAAGTGGTACATTCTTGATTTCTACACAACTTATTCAATTGTGTTAATGTATTGTTAAAAGTTGTGGTGTCATTACAGTTTAATGTGTATTCCAGTCCTTTTAACATTAAATATGCTTTTATAGAATTACTTTCTATAGATTTTATACAATCAGAGCATTCAGTATCAATATCTAAAAACATTGATTTTACACAACAAGCTACATTACAATAAAGTCCTTGTGTTATTGTCTGTGTTATTATTGTTCCTAATGTTGTTGTAACAGTGTATATAAATGTGTATAATCCATCAGTGATAGTTCCACTTGAATATCCTATATCTTCTCCAAGAATTGTAAATTCTAATGTTTTATCTGTTGTTGGAAATCCTGTTAATGTAATAACTGTTTCAACATCAGTGGGTGATGTTATTGTTAATGTAGCAGTGGCATTTGTTATACTTTCATTTGGTGAATTATAACCATTTAAATTATCTAATGAATAAGCTCCTGTGTTATCATTGAATATCAATGAAGAACATCCGTTTACTTGACAGATAGAGAATTGTGTAGTAATTGCCATTGTATTTATATATTTTAAACTAAAAAAGACACTTAACCCCCTAGACAAGAGAAAGGAAGAAAACTAGATCTAGGGGGTGTGTCAATAATAATAGTGTCTTCCTTCACTATTCAATCAATTTATTAAATAGCTATATCTGCTGGTGATAGAGGTGTTGTAACCATCCAACCATTCAATATATCCATCCAATCTTGACTTTCTGCTGATGCAGTAGTCATTGCTGAGTTACCTGTTTGACCAGATATAATAGCTGGGGATGCTATGACAATGTTTTTTCTTGAAAGTTGACCTACACCAGAACCATCTTGTAATGTTACATCTTGTACAGTGATATTAATTATATCATACCAAGCTTTAACTAAAACAACTCCTGTTGCATTTGTAGTGGTGGCTACTGCTGTTAAAATTGCTACAGTTGTAGATGCCATATATTTTACTTCATAGAATACACCATCAAGTGATACAATTGATCCTGGTTGTATTTGAGGGCCTGTTGCTACAGAAGCACTAAATGTTACTGAATCAACTCCAATAGTTGTTGCTGATGTAATTGTGTATGCTCCAGTTGTATAACCTGCTGAACTAGCCAAAAATGATTGTGTTGGAATAGGCCAAGTTGTTCTGTTAAGCAATCCATAGTATTTATTTTCTAAGTTATAAACTTGATTATAAGTACCAGTACCATATTTCATTGTTTGAATTTGTGAACAAGTTGTTGCACCAAATCCACTTGAATCATCTACATGACAAGAGAAATTAACTAATTCTTCTTGATATTGTGTATTTTGAAATTGATTAATTGTTAATCCAGTTACTTCAACACCATGATTAGTAGCTCCAGTTAATCCATAAGCTCCAGTACCATCACCAACTACTACTGCAATGATTTCTTTTACCCCAGAAACAGATGAACCAAATGCTGAACTATTAATAGCAGCAGCTAATTGAGTTGCAATACTTAATTGAGTTGCACTTGCAGAAGATGTAAATGAAATTGAAAGTCTTTCTGGTCTAACTGAATAGAAAGATTTATCATTTTTAAATATAATACTTGCAGTGTATTCAGTAGAAGCATTTACTTCAATTGAACCAGTGGCAGCAGTTGCTGTTGAACTTGATGTATCAGGATTTGTTAAATGTGCTCTAGTATAACCAAATCCCCAAACACAACGTCTTGAAGGTTGATAACTTTCACCTTTAAATCCTACAACAGAGGTTCCTCTTATTGGATTACTTTTTTTGAAATCACCATTAGCTAGTTTATTAACTATTTGTATATAAGGTTGTGTCCTTATTGTATCATTACCTGCTGGATCTAATGTCAGCATATCTGAACCAACAACACCTGTTTGAACAGCAATTGCATTTAGTGCTGTATTATTTGCACTTAGAGCAGCACCTGCACCTATAAAAATTTCTGTTACATTTCTTTGAATACTCATTTTAATTTTTTATTAATTTGAAATTATTATTTATTTTGTTTTGTTTATTGTTTATTATTATCCTGCAAATGGTGTTGCTACACTACCTGTTGCTGTTTGTGTTCCATTTACTAACCAAGCATTTAATCCTGTACAAACTACAGTGTATTGATCTCCAATTATTCCACCTGTTGTACTTCCATTTCCGCTCACTTTATAATTACTAGAACCATTTGGTGCATATTTTGCAAATGCTGGTGTAGCTGTAACTTGTTGCATAATTGAACTTCCAGCTATAAATAAGTCAGAAGATGAAGCTCCTTGAATAATTGCAGCATTACTTGTAACTGTTGCAGTTTGAATAAATTTAAATGTTACACCTACATTAGCAGCAGTTGCAGCAGGTAATGTAAATACATTTCCAGCAGCAGCATTCAATAAACATATTGCTCCTGATTGACTAGCAGTTAAAACTGTAGGAGAAGCATATGCAGTTCCAGCTATTACTGGAGATTGAATTGAAGTTCCACTACCAGCAGTTCCTGGAGAAATTATAGGAGTTGTTAGAGAGGTTGTTGCAGTTAATGTTGCTGCTGATGCTGAAGTGAATGATAATACACCAGAAGCTGATGAAATTGAGTTCAATCTATCAATAATAGATTTTATAACAGCATATTGTGCTCTTGGAAATTGTTGAATTATAGCACCTGTTGATGGCTGTAATGGTAATGATATTAGTGTCATTTAATTAATATTAAATTTGTTTATTCTGTTTTATTTAGTACTATTTGTGAATAAGTATTAATTCTATTAGTTTCAATATTTTCAAGAGCAATCATAATAGCTGTATTTACTATTTCCTGATGTGTGTGTTCAGATAATTCACAATCTACATTTGGTAAATTACTACTATCTATTCTAACTGGTCTTTTTATATATCTTATTTTATAAGAATTGATTGTTGATGTTGGACTATGTAGTAATTCTACACCTTCTTTTGTCATTAATCTTAATACTTTTTCATCAGTGGGTTTAGCAAATGGATTACTGATTATTTTACTATAATCATTATGTTGTATTCCAAGAGTGAAGACATCTTCTGTTTTACTTACTCCACAATCAGTAAATGTAAGATTTGTTAATTCTTGTATTGTTATCCAATGATCTGCTGGTAATGTTATAAAGTTTGCATTAGAGTTAATATTATCACTTGTATTTGCTAAAGGTGTAATATTTTGTGTAACTATTAATGCTTTTAAATCTTCTGTTCTTTTTTGAGTTTCTTCAAAAGATTCTTTCTTTATATTATTATATCCATATCTCTGCTTAACAAAAGCATCTTGAGCTTGATTTAATACTAAATCTATTTCCTCTGGTTCAAGATTTGGATAATTTTTGCTATCAAATTTATCTAATCCTTGTTTAAAGGATATGACCATTTCTGAAGCTGTCATTATTTTTTAGTTTTAGTTGCTGCTGTAGCTGCTAGTTTAACTGATTGATTTCTTAAATCTTTAAAATAAGCAATTACTGATTCTACAGAACTTCCAATAGTTTCATTTTGAAATGTGTAATAATTACCTTTTTTAATTAAAACACCACCTTCAAGCATTTCTTCAATTTCAATTCTTAATTTAATATCAGGATTCTCATAAAGTTCTAAGAATTTCTTTGGATTAGCATCTACTTCTTTAAATAAAGAGGTATTTACAAAAGCTTCACTCACTGTATCTAATCCACGTTTACCATATAGCTTCAAATAACCTTTTTTCTCTTCTAAAGAAAGTGTTCTTAGAGCATCTAAGGCATTCATCTTATAATTGATAATAACTTCTTCAACTTTAGCTTTAGCCTCTTTATCATCAATAAAAAACTCTGCAAATGGTTTATTTTTTATATCAGTTTCATTAATTGCAATATTACTACGTTGCATTAATACACCAAGTTTTATTTCATCTAATAGAGTTTCAACACTAAAAATAAATGGTTTATCTGTTGGTAGTCTTAAATTCAACAATGGTCCCCAATATTCTGCATTATTTCTTGATAAAGTTCCTTTTGGAAGACCTAATTCTTCACAATAAAGAGTTTCTTGTTCTTTTGTTAAACCAGTTTTATATAAACCAGTTTTCATTTCCAATTGAGCACCCTCAATTGCTATCCCTGTTCCTGAATAATTAGATATTCCAGAAAATTTACTTCTTGGAATTGCTTTAATTACTACTTTCTTTGGTGTTATTTCTATCATTTTAATTTTTCCTTTATTAATTTTCTGTAATGTTCTCTATTTTAAATATAGTTAAAATAAATGATATTATCAACTTATTATTTAACTATTTATAATTTAATAAGAGATGATAAAAGTTTTTAGTTTCTACCATCTCTTATTTAATCTTATATTAACTAATATTATCAATATCCAAAATTAATTGGGCTGCATCAGTTGGATTTCTCAACATGATTCCCTGTTCAGACATTGCAATGAAATCATATCCATCTTTACCTGTTGCAGAACTACCATTCCTTTTAGGACCAGTTGGGCCATATAAACCTTCAACATAAGTAGTAACCATTTCCCTACCTTTTGTATAAACCTTTTGAATATTAGGTTCTCCACCTGAATATGATTTAAAGTTTAAGAAAGTTGCTTTATATGATTCTGCTGGTCTTCCTGTTTGAGGATGTAAAGCTCTATTTCTCCAAGTGTTATTATATGGAGCATATTGTTTCAATGTAATTTTATCTCCATTTAAACCAACATATGTTTTAAATTGATTTCCAAATTTCAAATCTTGATCTCCACCTTGAATAAAATGACTATCAACAAGTGTATAATTGGAAGCAGAACGTTTCATTGCTTGGTCAAATAGATCCATGAAATTTCTACCACATAATGCAATATATTCACGTTCACCATCTTCAGTACCATTGAATGCTAAATCATTCATGAAATTCCTAATAGTATTTTCTGTTAGTGAAGTGTAATAACGTTTGTTAGATGGAGCAATTTGTTGTTCTAAACCTGCTGACAAATAAACTGGATGACCACTAGCACCTTTCATATCAGTGGTACCATCTGCTTTAATATTTGATTTACCATACATTAAAAGTAATTCAATTTCATCCATCCATTGACACCAGAATTCCCATTCTGCATATTTAACCCATGTAGAAGCTAATTCAGTTCCATCAGGATTCATCAATTTCATTTCTAACACTTTATCATGTACAGCACCTGTAATAGAATATTTCTTTCTAACAGTTGACATATAATTTTGCATTAACACTGGTGTAGTAAAATGAGTTTCACCTGAAGTTTCAGAAGCATCATTTTCAACAGCATTAAAATCTTTAGATAATTCTTTACCTACAGCAAGTAATGATGCTGGAATATAATCTGCTTGGTTATTTGATACTAGTTGTAATGTTAAGATCATATCAGTACCATCATCATATGGACTTCCCATTACTCTCATTGAATAACGTCCATCATCTGGAATTAAAATATCACCTTCTGCAAACCAACGTTCTCCAACACCTACTTTAAATGTGGTTGAAGCAATACCAGGAGTTGCTGTTACAGCATCAAATACACCCCTTGTAATAGGAATAGCTTTTCTACTATCACCCATAATAGACCAACGATAAATAATATCATTCATCTCTTTAGCTTTACCCATACCACTGGTTAAATAGGATAGAGCATTTTTATAGTTATTTTGTTTATTGTAAACTCGTGTAACAATCAAACTAGCCATTTCTGGTTTAGTTAAAAAGAATGTACGCAAGTGGTTGGCATCAGTTAAACCTGCGTGCCAGTTCTGTTTGCTAATCTGTAAATCGCTTATTTGCATTTTTATTGTTGTTTATTGTTTAATCTTTATATTTTTAGTTTAGCAAATCCAGCAAATGGATCTGAATCTATATCATCTTTTGTAATTTTGCTTTGAGGAGATTTTTGTTTTTGTCTTGTATCTGTAAAATTACCAAGTTTACCTCTTAGTTCACTTACTTTTTTTGTTTCAAGTGATTTTTCAAGACTACTAACATCCCATTTATTTTTAAGAAGGTATGCAAAAATATATCTGGAGTCTTCATTTTCTTTCATATCTTTTTGATATGCTGTCTCTTGAGATTTTTTATCAACAACTTTAGTCATATAATCCCAAAGATCATTTTTTGTTTTGGGAGTCATTGGAAAACTACCAATTTTTTCCTTATCAAAAAGTCCTTTTTTAAAACTATCCCATTCAGCTTGTCTTTTTTCTTCCTCTTGTTTAGCATATTGCTTTTGAGATTCAAGAAAAATATTCTTTTGTTCTTTTTCTACTTTTTGTAGTTTCTTTAAATGTGTAGCAGCTTTAGTTGCTAGTTTCTCTGTATCTTTATATAGATTTATTTGATCTTCGATTTCAGCTTCATCATAATCTTCAAGTTTTAAAGCCTCTCTAATTACATATTCCTGATTTTCCTCATTATCTATATTGAATTCTTCAAAACTACCATCTTCATAATAATACTTATGAAAATCTGCTGGTTTACCACCTTGTTCAATGAACTCTAAGAACTTTTTACCATCTTCTGGTATAGTTTCTTTATATTTAGTAATACCTTTTTTAATTGTATTATCTGTAACTCTTAATAGATCCTTTTCAGATTCTATTTTTTCACCTTCTTCTAAATCAATAACACCTTCTTCTTCTAAGAATTTAGCAAATCCTAAGAATGGATTTGAATCTTCTGTTTCTTTCTGTTCAATAGAAGTTTCTTTAATATCATCCTCAACAACCTTTTTTGTTGTTTTTCCTTTATCAGGTTTAGATGCAGCTTCAAGAGCAGCCAACTCATCTTCAGATAAGTCATCATCTTCTACTTCTTTTAGAATTGGTTCTTTCTCTTTAGGTTCCTCTTTCTTAGAAACTTTAAGTTTTGGTGCTGGGTTATTTAAATTTTGATTTAAAATATCAAATCCACCAAATGGATCAATAACTTCTTCTGGTACTTCTTTAATTTTTGTCATTTTATAATTTCCTTTATTATATCCTTTAATTGAATATACATTTTTTTAACTAATTATGCAACTTATTTGTTAATTATTTTTATATTATTTTAAATTTTCTAGTTTATATATTGTTGAATAAACTAATTTGGTTATTTCATCAATTTGATTTTGCATATAAGTTTCTTTAAATTTTGAATAAATATCTCCATCATCTATTGATTTAACAAATGCTTTTAATACCGTTAATTCATTAGTTGAAGAATTTGAACTTGGTATTATAATAGATTGTATTCCGTATTTTCCTTGATAACTTTCAATTAATCCATCAATTAAATCTAATAATTCATCATAGAATGAACCTAGTGCCATATGTATAGCATATGATTTAGCTGCTAAATGACATAAATGTGTTTGATCTCTTAATTGAAATAGTTTACCAAAGAAATTTGGAATTGATATTGTATTACTTGTTGTAAACTTTAACTCTTTCATTATTTCTTTTTAATTGTTGGTTTATTTCTAGCAGCTATTTTTTTAACTGCTATTTCTTTTTCTTTTAATTTAAGTTGTTTGTCTTGCATTTTTTCTTGAGATTTATTTTGAACTTCTGTTTGTTTTATTTTTAGTTTCTCAACCATTTCTCTAGATTTAAGTTTATCTTTTTCAAGTGATACTTTATCATTGTGTTGTTTCTCTTTATTTTTTTCAACTAAAGTTTTATGAAATACATCACTTTCATGTTTTTGTCTTTCTAGAGCTACTTTATTTAATTCAAGAACATCTGGTATTTGATTTTGATTAACATCTGTTTCTTTAGCAAAACCTAATGCGGATATTGTGGCTGTTTCTATTTTAGTATTATTAGTTGTATCGGCTATATAAATATCTTTATCTCTATCTTTTTGTTTTTCATCAGAATTGTAGTTTTGTAAATCTTGTTCATGTTGTTGTTGATACATTAATACTTGTTTCTCATGATCTTGCTGTTGTTTAGAAGTATCTTGTTGTCTTTGATAGAATTCCGCTTCTGCTCTTTTTAATATATTAACTATATCTTTAGGACTATCATTTAATACTGTGTCTATAATTTGTGATAAATCAACTTTTTGTTGTTCCATTGCTACTTGAGCTAATTGATCTAGTTTTGATTTTATTAATTTATCCTTATCTAAGTTAGATACAAATACAGCAAATTCAGAATTTTCAAATTCAAATTCTTCTAGGTGTAACATTTCTAATGTTAAGTCATCATTAACATATTGTGTAACCATTCCATTTCTATAACATATTTTTGCTATTTCAATTAATGATTCATATATTCTTCTTCTAACTTCCTGATGACTATCAAATAGATATTGTGTAATTGTTTCAGATTGATTAATAGTTTGTTGTACATTTCCAACAGCTTCATCCTGATGTATTTTACCCATTCTTTGTTGTGATACTCCAGATACAGTATAAATCTGTTGTTCTAGAAATGATAAATAATTCATGTATTGTTGAACAGAGTTTGTTAAACTCATATCCAATGTAGTAAATTGGTTAAAATGATTACCTGCTAATTTACCTAATGCTTGACCTTTTTTACCTTCTTCAAATGAATTTATGAATGCTATTTTATTTTCTTTTAAATAATACATCCAATCATCTAAACTAATTCCTTCACTTTTAGGAATTTGAGCTAAATCCATTAGCATGATTTTACCTAAATCACTAGCAAATACTAATTGTAATTTCCAAGAAATAATATCATATAAATATTGATAACTCTTTAATCTGTCAATTAAACTCACTGATTTAGAATTAGTTGCCTCATATAAAAATCCTGTATATCCTAATTTAGTGTAATAGGGATTATCCATTCTCACTCTTTGATTTGGTTTACTTCTAATACCAATATATATATCTGCTCCAATTCTTACACCTTCCCAAGCATCATTTTTCCAAAACCAATCTACATTGGCATCTGGATATACTTCTTTAAATTCTTTAAATAGTTTTTTAAATGATTCATCTACTAGTTTTTTAACTACTTCTCCTGTTTCAGTGTCTGTATATTCTAATGTTCCAACTAGTTTCATACCCATCCATTCTACTCTATCAACTCTCAATGAGAAATTACTTGAGTTATTATTAGTTGAACTACTAGAAGGTGTTACTCCTCCTAGTACATTTGTTCCTTGTACTACTTCAAATACAGGTGTAAATCCTCCAGTAGAGTTAAATGTTCCAAATATACCATTAGAATATGATTGAAGTTTATCTAGATCATCTTTGGATAATTCATCACCATATTCATCTATAATTGATGGAATTGTTAAAAGTCTTTCTTCAATTACAGCTATAGCATCATCAATGAACATATCACTATCATCTAGTATAACTGTCATATTTAGTGGATTACATCTTCTTAATGCTGGTTCTCCATTTAATATACCTGTCCAATAGATCTCTTCTCCTGCTATTAAAGCATCTTTAAATCCTTGATTTATTAATAACTTTGTTTGAAGTTTCTTTTTTAATATTTTTAATAACTTATTAGATTTAGATTCTAATAAATCTGATGGACTGGCTCTTTCTATTTTAAGAATTTCTTCTGGTGTTGGAGGAGGATTATTAGGATCAATTGTTGATGGGTCTATTTCTCCTAATAATGATCTTTGTAAACTTTCAGTTATTCTTTCTTTTAATTTGGTAGTTTTTCTAGATATATCTTGTGATGATTCTGAATAAACTAAAGCATTATCTGGTTTAACAGATTCTTCTCCTAATAGTTCATGTATAATTGGAGATATTTTATCATGATGAATAAATGAATCTGCAAATGTTCCTGATTCATTCATTGGATCACATATTTTTCTAATATCTGTTATATCAACTCTACCATTAGCTAAATCATAATTAGTTATTTTCTTAGCTCTATCTGTTCTTAGATTAGTACCATTAGTATAACGAAAGTTAATATAATAATTAACTGATGCCTTCTTCCATTCTTCTGTTCTTTCTCTTTCTGTTACTCTTTGATTTGGTAGAGCAGAAGAACCACCAAGATTTTGTTCATTTGTAGAAGCCATTTTATGTATTATATGTTATGTTTAAATTCTTAAATTTACTATTTGTAATTTGTCTTTTATCTAAATACTTTTTTAAATAAGGATCTTGTCCCCAAGTTGAAGCATTTTGTGTCATATTATCTACATGAATTTTATGTAGTTCTTTTGTTTGAAGAATACATAACATAAATGCAATAACTCTATCATAGTTACCTTCAACATCATAAGCTATTAATTCTTTTAATAGTCCTATAGACTTAATTGTATGAAAGTTAAATATCTTCTTTCCATCAATATCATCTCTTTCTGTATATAACCAATCTTTCAAATATAACTCACACATATCCTTAATTCCACTACTTCCTCCATTTCCTCTATTCATATGACATCCATATCCCCTTTGTACTTTAGAGTCCTTAATAATGTCTTTAATCATATGATCTGGTTGTTCCCACATTAAGTATAATGAGTTTTTATTTGAAAAATAATTCTTCATTCCTTTTAATTGATTTTCATATAATACTTTAGCATTATAATAAATACAAAGTCTTCTACATTGTTCATAAAAATCATCTGCAAATTTAGGTCTACCTGTAAATTCAGCTACAATTATATCATGAGTTTTACCTTGTTGTATAAATCTCTTATAAACATAAAAAGAACCTAATGATCCACTTCCTGATTTATCCATATCATAAGGGTCACATCCAGCTATATATAAACTATAAGGAATATCTTTAGATTTAAATTCTGGTCTTTCCCAAATAGCAATGCAACCAGTATTATCTTCATCTGGTTTTAATGGGAATGATGTTATATAAGTTAAATCTGAATTTGGTTGAAATTCTAACTCTTCACCCTTCCAAACTAATTCTCCTTTTTCAACTTGATCTCTTAATGATGGTGTTGTTTCTAATTCTCCTAAATGTTCTAATAATTCTGGAGATGCAAATATAGCTCCTTTGTTTCTTAAAAATGCTTCTTGCCAAGTTAATGGAAATTGTGTAACTGCTCCATGTTGTGCTCTTGGATCAAGTCCACCTTTTGCTTTTTCTCTTTGATAAAGAATATCATCAATAGCTGCTTCTTCGTTTGAATTACCATCACTATCAATCATTGGTTGTCTATACCATTTAGATAGTTTATTCATACAAAGTCCTTCTCTGCCTCTAGCTGCTGTACTAAAATAAGCAATTCTTTTCATTGGATTTTCTGGATCTGGAAAATCTAACATATTATATTTTTCAGGAGTGACAAACATTTCATAAAAATATTTACTTCCTGTATCCATGTCTCCAGAAGATCCAAATATAATTGCTACACCTGAATACATTGAACCTGTTTTAATAAGAGGTTCTGTAAATGAATACATATCTGTAATATTAGGAAATACACCACCTTCATCTAATATTAATTTTCCAGCAGATTTACCTACTGCTGCTGTAGGATTATCTTTAAAACTAATAGCCCTTACAGAACTATTATAACCTTTCCATACTTTAACTCCTCCAACATCTGATTGATACCTAGCTACTATATTATCTTTTAAATCAGGATTTCTTTGTTTTCTAAATTCTGTATTTATATTAATAAAGTTTAAATTATCAATAACCATTTGCATAGTTGTTAAAGCATAACTACTTAGAAAAGCTCCAATAATAGAATTAGATTTTGGAAAAAATGTAAATTCCCAGGCACAAATTGCTGCTGCTTTATATGACCATCCTTGCCTTCTTCCTTTTACTGCTAATAGACATTTTTGATATTTCTCACAATATTCAATCATGTGGAAATAATCATAATCTAAATCCATAAACATTGGAAACATTTCTGTTTTTTTACCAATAGCATAATTATATCCAGATATTCTACAGAAATTTAAATAGAAAAAATGATGTCCTGTAATTCTAATTCCTTTAGAATTGATGAAACCATATAAACATTTTTCTCTAACATCTTTCCAAAATTTTATATAATCATCAGTACCTTCTATAGAAAGAGTGTAGAATCCATATTTAATAAAATGGTCAGCAAGATAACTAAATTCTTTAGAATTTGTAAATAATTCAACTTGCGGAACATATGGATTACCAATACTACTCATTAATTTTCCTCCTGTTCAAATAAACCTAATTTTGCACCACCTCTAACTTTTGTATTTGATTGTTCTTCTTGTTGTACTTTTTTTTCTAGTATAGCAAGAGTTTCAAAAGCTTTTCCCATTTTTTCAATTACACTCATCATAGTAGTTGCTTTCTTTTCACTATTAGCATCATCATCTGTAAAATCTATATCATCTAAATAATCTTTTAATTTATATAATGCCTTTCTCACAGAAGTTAGTAAATCTTCACTTACTGTTTTATTTTTAGTCTTATTGGTATTTTCTTCCTTTTTAGCCACTATCCTCTTAATATAATTTTAGCTTGATCTTGAGAAACTACTTCAATTGTTTTCTTCCCTTCTAATTCACATACTCTTTTATCTAGTTCAATTGCAAATCCACCGTAATCACCCATACCTTCATAAAGATTCTTAATTTCATTTTGAGCAGATTTAATTCTGCTGTATAATTCAATTATAGCACCAACAGCATCTATATAAGGTTTACCCTCATGTTGCTTTGTATATTTTTCAATAAATTCACTTGCTTTTTCTTGTTCCTTATTCATTTGTTGTTATAAATTGATGTATTAAATTACTAAAACTATTTACAAATTTTTCATCTTCACTCAACTCAGTATAACCTAGATGGTCTAAGCAGGCATGAGTAACCTCATGCAAAAATGTCTGATCTAATTGCTCTGTGGTTAGTTTATACTTTCTTGTAGATTGTTGTAATGTTATTTTATTTTTACTAAATTCCCATAAACCATATGCTTGTTTTTTATCTAGAAGTGTTCTAGAGTATTTAACTTTTATTGTTTGGTTAAATAATTTGAATTCCCTTGGTATTACCATCTCTTCAGTCCTGTTATAAAGACAGGTTTTATTAGTTTCTCTATTTCCTCAAATTTATGATTTAATCTAAAATATCTATCATCGCCGTTAGGTTCCTTTACTATACACCATTTTTTACTAGGAACTCCTTTAGCATTTAAATAATGTTCTACTAATAATCCATTAGTTTCAAACATCTTTTTATATTCTACATTCCTTTTTATTAACTTTTGTATTCCTTTTTTGTCTGTTTTATAAACATCTGTTAAAACTTTAAACACTTGTATTGGCATAATTTGAATTATTATATTCTGAAGTTTTAATATACATAACTGATACTGGATCAATAAGACTTTCAAATGATTCTACTTTTACATATTCATATTTATCATCTATTCTCTTTATTAGAGATTTAGCAATATTAAAAATTTCTATTGCTAATGAAGGATTAAACTTTAAAAAGTTTGAAAACGTATAATCATAATTAACTTCTAGTTTTGATACTCCAGTTACTCTTAATTTAGTTTCCATATATGTTACCATTTTTTTAAAGGACATTCAGATCCTGATCTTGCTTTTAATTTAAGAGCACATCCACAACCCTTAATTCCATTATGTTCTTTCTTTTTACTACAAACTCCTTCATCTCTTAAAGGACAATTAAAACATTTATTAAGTCTTTCTTTTGCTTTAATTTCTATTTGTTCATCTTTAAATATAAAATTAACAAATCCTTCAAAGATTTCCTGTGACTGTTTTATTAGACTCATTTAACATCTTCCTTTTAATTTCATATTCAGCTTTTGTTGGTGGTTTCTTCTTTCTAGCAAACTTACCTAAATATATAATTTTTATTGTTTTATTACTATAATCTTGTAATTCATCTTTTATTAGGTTCCATTGTGATCTTGAAACTTCTTCTATTATATTTTTATCTATTCCTAACTTATTTGAAACTGTTTTAGATATATCATCTATTTTAACTTTCATTTAATTTTTCTGTTCCTTTAAATTTAAAGTTTTAACTTTTAATTCTTTCATTTCCACATCTTTAACTATTTTATAACTAAACTCTGGGTGAATCTCTGATAGTCTATTTAGATTAAAATTTAATTCTTCTTCTAATAGATCTAAATCTTCTAGGTCATTTAATACTATAATTGATTCTCTTAAACTAATTGACATTAAATTTAAAGTGTAATTCACCATCTTCTACCACTTTTAATATTTGATTATTAATAGTGAGTTCATTGTGAGAGTTAAGTATTAGTATATTTTTATCTTTTAACTTCTTAATATAGTTATTGGTGTTAGCTATTGACTTATCTCCAATTAAATCTCTAATTTGCTTTCTAGTTTCTTTTGTTATTGATTTTATATCATTATCTAACATTTTAACTATTATATCTAATTCAAAATTAGACATCTTTAAAAAACAATTAACTACTTTCAATATACCTAAGTGATAATTTTCCTTTTTTGTATTTATATTATATTCCATTTTCTTGTAATTCTTCTAAATTTATCCAAGAATCTAAATCTACTCCACCTATTTTTAATTTATATTGATCTAGAATTAATTCTTTATCTAATTCATTAAAGTTCATATTATTATATATATGATGTGGTGTACTTTCAACATATTTTTTAATAATCTCCAATTCCTTGTTCTTCATCTCTTTCAATTCCTAGTTTCTTTCTTATTTTTTCTAATCTTTTAACATTTAAATCATCATAGTTGATATATGATTCTTCTAAGAATGGATCTATATCTAATTTATATTTAAGTCTTTTAACTCCTTCTTTTAATATAATATCACCATTAGTATGAATAGCTTCTATTTCATCGTTAAAATAATGTTTACTTAATGTTTTTAATCTTTCTTGCATTCTTTTTTATTTTTAATTCTTTCTACTATTGAGTTAGCAACTCTCCATTCTCTTTCATTCATCATATCATTCCAAAATTCAGGTCTTTCACTTGGATAATTCCATTTATTCTCAAAGTTTTCTCTTGAATTAGATTCTCCTTCTAAGAATTCATTATTATTTTGTGCTGTGTCCATGTTCAATTATACTTCCTGTTACTTTATAACTCTTTCTCATAATGCTTAATTCATTACTTAGTAATATCTGTGACTCATGAATTTTATTTGAATGATTTGCATATTTAGATATGAATCTTCCTTTTTTATCTCTTAATTTCATGATACAAATATCTGAAGATTAATTTATTTCTACAACTTATTATTAATATATTATTAAAAGAAAGAAAATAAAAAGTTTAAGCTACAAGAAATATGTAACTCTTTAAGTTTTAAAAATGGTTATAATCGCTATTATGTTAGTTTACTGGTTATATTAGTTTCCATGTATTTTTAAATATTTAGGAAATCTAATAACATTCAACAGATGATCTTCGCCTTACACTCTGGTGTCATCTCTAAACTTATTTTAATAACTTCTTTGGAAATCCTACAACTTTCTAATTTCTTAGTTTTAAACTTGGGCCAAAGAAGGGTTAATCAAATTATAATATGTAAAGATACAAAATATATTTCACATTTACAACTTATATTTGATTTATTATATTCTTCCTTCTGTATCTACTTGAATATTAAAGTGTTTCCTCTTATCCAAACATACTATTATTTCTTCAAATTCTTTAAGAGTTATATTAATAAGTGACTTAGGTTTACAATATCTACCTTTAGAGTCTCTAAATTTATTAGATTCTCTAATGTGGTGCATTAAACCTTTTCCTAATTTTAGTTCATTATTTTCCATTTTTATTATTTATTAGACTGTAAATATAATATAAATTATTATAATATGAAACTTATTTTATAAAATTTTAAAAATTTTATAGATTTCTAAAACTTATTTTTTATAATTTTTTAAAAATCTTAGTGTAAGTAGGGACTTGAACCACCTCTAATCCAACCCCCCATTAGTTTTAGGAAGGAAAATGGTTTTCTTTCTATCTGAATAGTGATTGACTATTTCAAAGATATTTATTCTTAATCTTATAAATTATGAAAACTTTTATTATAGCATCTTCTAATCCTAATTCTAAAGAAGGATTTGTTACTAAGCTACAGTGTGAAACAACCATTAAAACTCCTTTTGGAGATAAGGTTAAGAAAGAAACATATTATGTGTCTGGTTCTAAACAAATGACTGTTGATTCATCTGTTGATGTTGATATGTCTATGTTTACTATTGGAATGCATGAGATGGTTAATCCTTCTACATCTGAAGTATTTATGGCTAAGTGGTTACATTTAGCTTAATTTATTGGACTAATCCTTAATTGGGTTAGTCCTTATTATTAATCTTAATTCTATTTAATGACTAAAAAAGAGTTAATGCAATTAATTAGAGATAATCTTGATTTATTGCAATCAGTTGATAATCTATCTGAAGTAAAAGATTATATTGATAATCATCCATCTAATGAAGGATATATTATTATTGTTCCACCAAAATCTTAATATTATGAGATTCACAGATCAAACAGGACATTTAGTTGTTCTTATTTTAGCAGCCTTATTTATGGCATTAATCATTGTAATTTAATCCTTAATAACAAATAATGAATAAACACAACAATAATACTTATGTTGATCCAAGATTAACAGGTAGAGTACAAAACAGTGAACCATCAATAGTTAAATTAATGGAATCTACTGGTTTAGGTAGAGATGAAATCTTAAACAAATTAGGACTTGTTCAACCACCTATAACACCATCAAATGAACCATTCAGAAGTTCTAGAGCATCTATTAAACAAATAAAGAGAATTACAACTATTGTTGATGATAGTTTAATTCAAGCATTTGCCAATTGGTCTAATTATAAACCTAATTGGGGTGGATTTATATTTAATGGTGTTAAAATCTAATGACTATCATCAAGATAGTTCCATGTGATTACTATATTAGTAGCATTTGGAGGCACTGTGAAGTGCTTAGAAATATCAGAAATAACAATACATACACTATTCTGTCATTAAATTAATGTTTGAGCAAGAGATATTGTCTTTACTAGAACTAGGTTTTACTAGAGAACAAGCAATTCAAGAGCTAAATCTTGAACTCAATGAATTAATTGAATGTTAAACTTATTGAGAATATATTATTTAAAGATGGTTTTTGGGTTGTGATTGACTCTATATGTTTTCAACTTTATTTAATATATTCTCATTCTTATTCTCCAACAAATCAATTTATTATGAAAGAAATAACAAATGAACAGAAAATAGCTATTCTTCAAGCTGCTTTAGAATTGATTAAAAGTCATAACAAGTATAATCTCTGTGAAACAATTAGAATGTTAACAGAGAATAAAACTGGATTGATATATGATTCTACAGAAATTAGAGTTATATTCAATTTAAATGATTATAAACCAGTTGATAGAGTTAGAATGGAAGAATGGTGGTCTTTAGATGCTGAAGGTCAGCAACAAAGAATTAATGTAATTGAATTATTAATCTTTAAACTTAAAAATCTATGAAAAAACTATGGATTATAATAGCAGGAATAGACTTAATTATCAGTTTGATAGTTTTAGCCTTTAGTGAGTTATATGTTTATAACCCTAAGAAATCTAATAAATATATTCCATTAAAAGTTGAATATCATTTAATTAATCATGATGTTAATGATCCTAATACTGTTTCAGGTAGGCTTAATTTACATTATGGTATTAAAGTTAATGATTTGTTAGAATTAAAATATATTAATGATACTTTATGTTTAAGTGGAATTAATCTATTTAAATCAGATTCTAATGCAACTATTTGTAAAGTAATAGAATATAGAGAATAAATAATACTTGGTGTGGGGAGTGAACATTAGACTAGTAATGGAGGATTGAACGAGATTCTAACCATTATTAGTCTAATTAGTATTAATCTATAAAAACTAAAACATATGAATGTAGAACAACTAATAATAGGTAAACATTATATCTATACAAATCATAATAATGAAGAAGTTCATGTTGAATATATTGGTGTAGTATCTGATGGATTAACATTCTATAAGTTTAGATGTTATGAAACTGATAGTATTACAACATATTCTCTATTTGATTTTGAAGTTGTAAATTGTATTAAAGAATTATAATTAATTATGTTGTACTGTCACTTAAATGTGCTGTTCTCACAATAGCTACTTAAAGGCTATTATTTTATTAATCTAATATTTAAACAAATGGCAACAAAACAAACAATAATTAATTCTTTAACACCAGTGATAGTTATATTATTTCTATTTACTAGTGTAGTTTTATTAATTAATAGTAAGGCTGATAAGCCTAAATTAAAGACATTATCATTACCAGAAGAATTTATGGAAATAACTAAAGGTGATACTTTAGGTGTTTATGAATCTAATGATACTGTTTATTTAGAGTTTTATAGAGGAGATATAAGATCTAATAGTAAATATAAACTTCTAATAGCTAATTAATATGTGCTTTTATATAAGAAATAACATAGAATCAGCTACATTATGGGTAGCTAAACAAGATATAACTTGTTATAAAATATTAGATAGAGAATTAATTTCTCCTTATCAAAGATTTAAATATGAATATAATAAGTTATACAAAGTTAAAATAGGAAGATTAGTTCATATGTCTAGTGCAAATAATACTAAAAATGGAATAATATTACATCCTTTCTATGGTAGTAGCATGTCAATATTTTATATTAATAAAGGATTACATTCTTATTCATCTAAAGATGAAGCCAAATCATATGAAAGTGATTTTGTATATAAAGCTATTATTCCTAAAGGATCAGAGTTTTATTATGATAATTTTTGTAAGGAATATGTTTCTAATCAATTAATAATTAAAAAACTAATTAAATGAACACATTTAAAATAATAACAGCTTCATTTATATTGACATTATTTGATGTAATTAATTGGTTTAAAACTAATTGGTTTCTAATAGTGTTATGGACTATGTTTCTAATTATTGTTATATTTAATATTATTTACATTTATATTAGAATATATGGTAATATTAGATAATATATTAGTAGACTTAGTTACAATTCTATTTGTATTATGTCTAATACATGAATTAATCTTTAAATTTTATAACAAATGAATGCAGATCAAATGATTAAAGGTGAATATTATTCATTAAACGATGGAGAATATATTTTTAGATTTAAATATATTAATGATAAATATGTTTTTATTATGGATGATTATTTGTGGAGAAATAATTTACAAACAAATCAAACTTTAAATAATGAATTATGTTTATGTGATTTTAATAATAAAGATATTAGAAAAGCTACATTAGATGAAATTAAATTATTAAATTTTAATTATAGTATTAAAAGAGTTATTCAAATTTATTAAATGATACCAAGTGTGTTGGTGAATGATTGATAATCAAATAGTTATATGATTAAAGGAGGACATTAGTTGTTTTATTAAGTGACTTATAACCTGAGATGTTAATATATAATTGTTTGATTATTAAGTTAATTAGTTGATAATGAGTGATTTAATAAAGATTTTAACTTCTATTTTAGTCATAAGTTAAGTTATTCATTATCAATTAGTTATATTTTAATATAATTTTAGAGATTTGTCACAGAATTGTCATGTTCTTAGTTAGACTAGTGATGTAGGTCATATAATCTATTTTCTCTATTAGCGAAATTTTCTCTAAATTTATAATAATTATCCAAAACTATAGCTTTTTATTCATTACAATTATAATAATCCTTATTATATTATTAACTTAATATATAAACTAACATGTCAATTATATTAGAATTAACAGATAAAATACCATTTGGTAAATTTAAAGGTTTATCAATTGAAGCATTATTAGATGATAATGTATATTTTATATCATCTCAACATAAATATTTAAATTGGTTTAATAAAACAGTTACAACTCATCAGTTTTCAGATGAAGTTAAACTATTATTAAAACTTAAATTAAAAGAAATAGCTGATGAAGCAATAGAAGCTGAAAGAGCTTGGAATCAAAGACAATGGGAATTATCTCAACCACCTTATTCTAATAAATCATCAAACAAAAGATCATCCTCATATACTAATGAAAATTCATGGCAATCTGGAATAAATGAAAGCTATCAAGAAGTTGGAATGAATTTGGGTGATATGGGTTATGATGGTGATGGGTGGTAATTGAAGCTTCAGATGAATTAGTAATTAATAATATTAATAATTAAAAATAAATGAAGAAAATTATATTTATGTTCATGATTGCATTAGTTGTAACATCATGTCAAGAACCAACAATAATAAAACAAGATAAATTACCTATTTTAGTAGATAAAATAAAAGATGAAGCTAAATTTGATACAGTATTAACAATATCTGATAATAACAAAGTATATTTGTTTGAAACTAAACAAAATGAATATATTGGTGAATATTATAAAGAAACTGATGATATTGGTTTTGGTATATTTATTGGTATAGTAATAGGATTATTTATTGTATTACTATTATTTGCTGCATTTTATGATTAAATAAACTAAAACAAATGATAAAATCAATAATATCAACAATAATAACATTTTTGTTATTTCAATTTTCTCCGTTATATTGTAGATGGATACAAAAAACTTTTAATTATGATAGAGATGAAATGTTTTTAATTTTTATATCTTTAGCAATAATAATTATAGGTTCTATAATAAATACAATAGTTTCATGGGCCTTTTATATAGATAAAAAATTATAATATGAAAATCAAACAAACAATTTATCCAGATTTAATATTTACTTGTTTCAATGATTGGATGAGATATATTAGATTAACTAATAGAAAATAAAGAAATTAGACTATCTGCTGAAGATATTTTTGCAACCTTTTTGATGTTTTCTGCATCTTATATATATGAAAAAAATATACATTTATTGTTTAAAAGACCCAAATGGGTTAATTAGATATATTGGTAAAACAACCAATATAAAAAGAAGATTATATGGGCACATATATGAAGCAAAAAAATCAAAAGGAAAAAGATATGTTTTAAATTGGATAATCAATTTAATAAATTCTGGATTACTTCCAATTATAGAAGTTATAGAAATTTGTAATGAAAGTAATTGGCAAGAAAAAGAAATTTATTGGATTGATTTTTACAGAAAAATTATTCCTAATCTTTGTAATAATTCTGATGGTGGATTAGGAGGAAGTGGAATAAAAAATTATTCTAAAGAAGAAATTATTAGAAGAAAATCATTAATGAGTAGGCAGTTTTCTAAATTTTCAAATGAAGAAAAGTTAAATATTTGGAAATTAATAAAAGAAAATAAATCCACTGAAGATATTAAATTATTCTATCCAACCTATAGTAGACAAATTCATTTTGGTGTTAAAAATGGAAGACAATGGAATGAAATAACTAATTTGATTAAAGTTAAAGGGAAATCAAAAAGAAAGGGTTATACTTATAATAAAGGATTGTTTATAATTAGAAAAAAGACAAATGGAAAAAGTAATGTTTTATTTTCTTCAAAAGTTGAAGAAGAAGTATTAAAATACTTAGAAATGGACAGATAGTCTATACTTACATACCAAGGCTCATAACACTTTAAGGTGGTAACTCTGGAGTAATAGATATACGCTTAAAAATACTAGTTTGGATAAGTGTACATTATTACGAGATAGAGAAAAATAAACTTTACAACTTTGAGCCGCGGTGCCATATTACAGGCTAAACATTGATCCTGATGTAAATTAATCTGGGACAATCAGATAGAGGTGCTAGAATAATTTCTCTTAATTGAGGCTTATAAAAGCTTAAAACTGCCAGTAGTGATACTGAATAAAGAATTGATTATATATCAATAGAATAACTCTAATTTACATAAAGATACTAATAGAAATATTAGATGTGTTGTTCCCTTGAGAAAGGGATTATTAACCCAAGAGAGAGAAGGTTATGCTCTACAACACAAATGAGCTCACTACTTACCTGTAAGGTGGAGTAGTTTTTATTTAAAAAAGTAAAAAATGGAACAATGGAAAGATGTCCCAAACTATGAAAACTTATATCAAATAAGCAATTTTGGCAATGCAAGAAGTTTAGACAGATGTTCTAAAAACAAGGTTTTATTAAAAGGCAAACCAATTAAATTAAACGCAGATAAATTTGGATATTTTAGATTTACAGTAACTAAAGGAAATTCAAGTAAAACATTAAGAATACATAGGTTAGTTGGAGAATTATTCATACCTAACCCTTTTAATTTGCCTCAATTAAATCATAAAAATGGGAATAAAGAAGATAATTGTAAAGATAATTTAGAATGGTGTTCTGATTCAGATAACAAGAAACATGCTTATAGTATTGGTTTAATGAAATCAGGTAATCAATATAGTAAAAATAAAACTAGAGCTAATTTGCCTAGATATTGTTAATTATTTCTAGCTTTTCAAAGAAGCAGCTTATAATTAATCTGAAAAGCTACAACTATTAAAGTTAAGTATTTATACTAAACAATGTGATTTAGAGGAAAATAGTAGCATTATAAGTAGATTTGATGACACTGGTAGTTAAGTTAGAACAAAATATACAGTGAAGTTGAAAGTCTTGTTCTACACCAGTGTAAAAACCATAGAAATGATAAACAAATGAAAACAATTAAAAACTTATTAAATTGTATATTTATATTATTATTTGTTATAATAGCTTCATTTTTAATTACTTCTGATATTAACAAAGAACAAGCTAAATCAAAAATAATAGAAATACCTTTTATAAAATGTTACAAATATGGATATAACTAAAATAAGATATTTAAAAGCAATAGAAAATTATAATGGTTATATTATGAAGAATGTTATATATCAATCTTATAATATTGGTATAGTAATTAATAATTCATTAGGTAATCTTAATTATAGAATTAATCAGAATCTTTACTTTATCAATGAAAGGGAAGAAGAATATTTTATTGAAGTTACTGAAAAAGAATATAAAAATCAATTTAAGAAAATAATACAAATCTATTAAAACTAAAAACTATGACACTAATCACATCAAAAAGACCTAGAATTATTGTTCAAAACAAGGTTCTATTAGCTTCTTCTACAGGATATAGAGGAAATACAATTAATCAAAATAGAGCATTTAATAGAGCTAATAACTTAGCTATTGGAGTTATTAATGCTTTTAATAAGAAGTAAAAATGAAAACAAATAAATTATTAATTATAATAGCAATAGGTATATGGGCTTGGTTTATGCCATTCTTATTTAAAAATCTAGATTTAATAGACCAAATATTATTGTTTATTGGTGGGAGTTATATAATAGGATTAGGTTTATTTGGTTTAATATTAAATTATAAAAAACAAATAATAAAGTTTATTGGTGATATTATTTATATTAGATATTATCAAGAAACTAATTTGGCCAATAAATTATTAGTAATTGGATTTCTAAGAGGTATATTTGGATTTAAACTATTTTATTATATAGATTTATGAAGTTATATGCTAAATGTATAAACAAAGATAATAAAGATTTAACTATTGGTAAAACATATGAATATTTTATTAAAGAAAATAATAATTATAGTTGGATAGAAAACGATGGAATAGAAAATGGGTATTCAAATAGTGGTAATAGTTTGGGTTTTTCTAAGATGAAATTTTTAGAATTTTTTAAACCAATTAAATCAATTAAACCAATTAAAAGAGTAATACAAATTTATTAAGAATTTTAAATTAAATAATAACAATTAAAAACAAAAAACAATTATGGCAAAAACAGTAAAAGCAACAAATGAAGTAGCATTATCAGGACAATTTAATATTACTGAAGAAGGAATTCCAGCAATGTTAAAACAAATTACTGAAAGAATTTCTCAATTAACAGGCAGTAAAGAGAAAAAATCAAGACTTAGTGGTCAATTAATGGGAGAAACTCTTTCAGAAGTTAAAGATGTTAATAAACTTCAAGAATTATATGCTTATATTACAAAAAAAGGTGCAGCAATTGAAGAAAATAGAGATAAATTTCTTGCTGTATCTCCAATACAATTGAAAGAGTATATAGAAGAAGGTGGAACTGTTGCTGAATGGCAAGAAGCTATTTTAGAACAATATGCTAATGTAACTCATGAAGAAGAATTACAGAAATTAAAGAAAACTAAAATAGCTTTAGAAGAATGTCTTTCTGAAGAAGCTAAAAAGAAAGCAAGATTAGAAAGTATTGGTGTTACATTAAAAGAAATTTTAAATAAATAGTTACTAATTAATATAAGAGAATGTAGAAATATGTTCTCTTATATTTTATATTATTATAATGACAAATGAAAAATTATTAATTAAAGCTAGAAGAGATTATCCTATTGGTATTAAATTTATTAGTCCTGAAAATAATAGAACTTATATTATAAAAAATGATAGATATTGGATTGGTACTAGTGAATCTATTTTAGCTTCAATTAATGGACATTCTGGAGAATATATTTATTATAATGATAAATGGGCTAAAATAGTATCAAAACCAAAGAAAATAATTCAGATTTACTAATTTAAACGTCTTGTGCTCAACTTAAATGTTGTGTTCTCAAAATCAATAGGTAAAGTTGATTTATATACAATAACCTTAATAATATTACAATTTAATTTGATATATTGTTTTGGTTATTGTATTTTTATTAATATTTAATAATTAATTAATGAAATATAAAATAGGAGATATTGTTAAATTTATCAATTTAGATGTAGATTATCGTATAGGAGGTGAATGGGAACATGTTTTTAAAAGAAATAATAAAGAATTAACTATTGGAGGAAGTTTAATAATAAATAAAGAATATTATAATAAATATTTTGCTAAAATAATTGATATACAAAAAGATGATTATTTAGTAGAATATAAAGATAATTCTAATAAATTTGTTAGACTTTCATTTAAAGAAAATAGATTTACTTTAGTTAAGCAATATAAACAAATAATTCAAATATATTAACTATGAGTGAAGAAATAATAACATTGAATGGTGTCAATTTCAAAATTGATGAAAATAGTAATTTAATAGCTTTCAAAGAATCTAAGAAATCAAAATTATTAAAAAGAAGACAAGAATTATATTCTTGGAATTGGTTTTATATGAATTCTAAAGAAAGTTTATATGCTACTAGGTATCATCAAATAGAAGTTATGAAAGATGGAGAAAAATTCATTGATGGTGTGTATATAAATGATAATTTAAATTCTCATTATGGTAAAGCTATTTATTATTCTCAAAGATATAAAGATGATAGAGATAAAATAGCAAAAGTAAATTTAGAAATAGAGAAAAATTGGAATGAATCTAAACCTGTAGAAAAATGAAAACAAAAATATTAGTGGTATTATTAGCAATATTTTTATGTTCTTGTGAAAGTTTTATGTTAAGTCCATTGGTGATTACAGGAATTGAGACTAATAATAAAACTAATAATTCTGTTTATAGTGGCTATAGATACATAGTTCATTTAGAAGGAGGATTAAATTACTTCACAAACAAAAAATATTATATAGGAGATACAATTAAATGACAAATGAAGTAATTATAGAAATAGTAGAAACATTTTGTTTAACAATAGTCTGTATTGCATTTTTTTGGTTTTTAACCAAATTATAAAAGTATTAAATAATATATAAATTCTCTATATAGATGGGACAAACCACAGAGATAGTTGTAATTGTATATTATTAATAGATATTAGTCTATATCTTTAAAATAAGGACAAATGTGAAACTTATGGCATTATAAATATAAGTGTAAATGATAATAAATTATCATAAAAAATAATAAAATATAACAAAAAAACAAAAACATTATGGAAACAGTAAAACCAATTAGAATGTCTGAAATTAAAACAGAAAAAAGAATTAAAGACACAAAGAAAAACCGTCAATTTTATACACTTTATTTTATGGATCCAAATAATCCTTTAGCTGAAATGCGTCAAAGGAATGTGTTTCAATCTCATGTAAATGATGCTGGAACAGATTGTATTTGGAAATCAGGGGATCCTTCAATAATGAAACAATTTATTGCTGAAAACAGGGAAATTCCTGGTCAATTTTTAAATGTAAAAGTAGTTCCTTATCAAGTTGGAGAGAGAATGGTAGATAGTTATTCTCTAATATTACTTAGAGGAGAGAAACTAGAAACTATTCTTAAACAACAAGGTCATGTATTGGCTACAACTGTTGTTAAAAAACAAGAAGAAGTTCTTAGTTTAAACTAATATAAAATGGTCTGTCTAGTAGCTAGCTGGAAAAAGCACGTAGGAATATAGATGTATTGGTTCGAGTCCAATCTAGACAGCTTAATTAAATTATTAATTTAAAAATTATAATAATGTTTAAAAAGAATTATAATATAAAACATAGATTTGATAAAATATATGGTAAATGTTCTTGTGGTAATACTTGGATATTAAGAAAGAATAACAATACAAATATAGATTTTCTTGGATGTTCTAATTATCCTAAATGTAAAAATACTAAAAATATAAGTAAATGATAGTTAAATGTATAAATGATAAATTTGATGAAGAGAATAAAATTTTAAAAGCTATTAAATTAGTTGGAGATGATTACTTAATTCCTAAATTAGATCAAGAATATGAAGTAATTGGTTATGGAGATTTTAAAAAGAGAAAAGGATATTTATTAAAAGAAATTGATACATCAATATATGGTGCGCGATTATTTTTTAATGAAGATAATTTTATGATTATAGATGACAGTTTTATGCCTAATATTATATTAGAAGATGGTCATTTAGCAAGAGAAGTATTATTATATATGGAAATTAATATTAATAAATAAAAACTAAAATTATGTTAGAAATAGACTATAAACAAGTAAAAGCTAAAGATTTAAAGAAGTATGGAAAATTTATTAAAAAAGAATTGTATTTAAAAGAAGGAATTCATTGTTTACCTAGATTTGAAATTAATTCAGATAAAGTTTTTGTAGTTAATAATAATCAAACATTAAAAGAAAATGAATGATATAATTAAAGAAGGTTCTATTATTTTAATAGATAAAGATAAATATTTATATGATCCTGATAAAAAGTTTAAAACTACTAAATATAAAATTTTTAGTGGTTGGAATCAACAAGCAATTCAAAGGAATATTAATAATGGAAGCTGGATATATAAAGGAAATTTAAATGAATCTAATAAAATAATACAAATTTATTAATGAATAAAATAAAAGAAAATGATTTTATAGTTAGAACTTGGCCTAGTGGTAAAAAGACTATGGGAAAAGCTATATCCTTACATGGTAAGTTTAGTACTCCTGTGTTATATTTTGAATCATTAGAAACTTATTTTTCTGAAGGTGGTGTTTTAATTAATAATACTTATGGAGAGGTTAAAAATAATTATTGTGGAATACCACAAAGACTTGCTGCAAAAAAAGAAATTAATTGGTTTAATAAATATAAAACATTAACTAATTATAAAGAAAAAGAGATAATACAGATATATTAATGAATGAAAATTTAATAAAAAATCATTATGAAATAGCATTAAATTTAATTAATTTAAAAGAAATTAAGAAAGCTAAACTTGAATTATATAATAAAATGCCAATTGAATTATATGATGAAAGTTTAGATATTCTTAATAATAGAAATTTAAAGTTTAAGAATAGAAAGCTTAAACAATTAATTGAAAATGTACACAGTTTAATTAATGATTATAATGAACAAGAGAAAGAATCAAATATTAACGATAATAATATAAACTTTTTAATATGATGGAAGTATTAGTTAAGCATCCATCTGGTAATCAAATGAAAGCTTGTGATGAGTGTAAATATAGAACTTTAAATTGTAATGGTCCTCATAGGAAGATAAATATTATGACTTGTCCTGCAAATAATGGAGAATATTATGAACCAGATAATATAAAACAAAATCCAAAAGAAGTTAATAATGATTATACATATTTAATTAAAATATTAAAAAAATATAATATAAAATGAAATATATAACAAGAATAATAGTATTACCATTTGTATTTGCAATAATATTTACAGCTTATGTAGTTCATGCTTTTAATAATACTAGATTATTTCTATTATATGGTGGAGAATGGAATACATATACTAAAGATGATAAGGTTACAATGCAAAAGATTTATTTAAAATTAAAAGAAAATGAACAAATTTAAAATTGGTGATATAGTAGTTATTGATAAGTCTTTATTTGATAAATCATTTTATAAAGAAGTAAAAATGTATTCTTCTCCTTTCTTAGAAGAACATTGGAAATATACTATATCTGACATAAATAGTAATGGAAATGGGATGAAAAATGGATTTGTAAGATTAGAAGAAGATAATAGTTGTAATAATCATCCTTATGATATATTTAAATTAGTTAAACCAAGAATATGTCAAATATATTAAATAGAAATTGTTGGGTATATGATATTGAAACTCTCAAAAATTGTTTCACATATTCTGCTTTAAGTATTGATACTAAAGAGATAGTTCAATTTGTAATACATAAGTCAAGAAATGATATTAAAGATCTTAAAACTCATTTAAATAGTATTAAAGGGCATATTGGATATAATAATATTAATTTTGATGGACAGGTTATTCAATGGATGTTAGAAAATTCTATTTTTTTAACAAAATTAGTATTTGGTGATAGAATATCAGAAGAAATTTATAATTATGCTCAAAAAGTAATTGATAATTCTAATAAAGGTGGTTGGGGAGATTATCCTGAATGGAAAATGAATATTAAAGAATTAGATTTATTTAAAATTTGGCATTTTGATAATAAAGCTAAAATGACCAGTTTAAAATGGGTTGAATATTCTATGAATTTTCATAATATAGAAGAAATGCCAATTCATCATGAAGATGAAATAGAAGAACATCAAATTCAATCTATTTTAGATTATAATTTAAATGATGTATATGCTACATATGAATTTTATAAAATAACTATTGGTGAAACAGATCATCCTTTATATAAAGGAATTGATAAAATTCAATTAAGAAAAGATATTATAAAAGAATTTGGTATTAAATGTATTAATTTTAATGATGTTAAAATAGGTGATGAAATTAATAAATTTAAATATTGTAGATTATCTGGTGTAGATAAAAGAAAATTACCTAAACCAAATAAAATTATACAACCTTTTAAATTTAAAGATTGTTTTCCAGAATATATGGAATTCAAAACCAGTGAGTTTAAAAACTTTGTTAATGCTTTTGCAAATATAGAGGTGAGATTAAAAAAAGAGACAGATAATTCTAAACAAGAATTTAAATTTACTTTTAATGAAACAACTTATGTGATAGCAAGAGGAGGAATTCATTCTGAAGATAAACCTAGACTAGTTAAACCTCTTGATAATGAAATCCTTAGAGATGCAGACATTGGTTCACAATATCCTAATAGTATTAGAAAGAGGGAATTATTTCCTCAACATTTAGGAAAGGAATGGTTGGTTGGTTATACATCTATTATTCAAGATAGAATATCTGCTAAAAAGAAATATAAAGAAACTAAAGAAGGAAAATATCAAGCTATTCAAGAAGCTTATAAATTGGCTTTAAATGGTGGTGGATATGGTAAGTTAGGAGAAGAAAATTCTTGGCAATATTCACCATTTTCAGTTATGTGTGTAACAATTGGAAATCAAATAGAGATTTTAATGTTAATAGAATCTCTTGAAATTAATGATATTCATGTAATATCAGCTAATACAGATGGTATTGTTAGTTTATTTGATAAATCTAAAGAAGAATTATATTATAAAATATGTAAAGAGTGGGAAATTAAAATTGGTAATAATATTTTAGGTCAATTAGAATATCAAGATTATAAATTATTAGCTCAAACCAGTGTTAATTCTTATTTAGCTATTAAAACTAATGGTGAAGTTAAAACTAAATCTGAGTTTACTACAGATTTTGAAATTCATAAAAATAGATCTGCTAGAATTATACCATTGGCTTTACAAGAATATTTTGTTAATAAAACTCCAGTGAAAGAGACAATTGAAAATCATAAAAATATATATGATTTTTGTTTAGGAACTAAATCTATAGGAACTAATAGATTAATTCATTTAGAACCTATTAAAGGGAATGAAATTAAGCTTCAAAAGATAAATAGATATTATATATCAAATAATGGTTGGCATCTTATAAAACGCTTAAAACCTCTTGAAAATAAGAAAATTTCTAGACAATTAGATATATTTGGAAATGAAAATGATGGAACTAGAGAATCTGAAATTGAAGCTGGGTGGTTATCAACAATATTTAATAAATATATTGAAAAAGATATTAATGATTATAATATATGTTATAAATATTATATTGATAGAGCTATGAAGATTATTAATAAAATAGAAAATGAGTAAAAAGAAAGAATATAATAATATATTTGCTAAAATAGCAAATATACATAACGATGATATTGTTCCTTTATTAAAAAATCTTGATTTAATGTCTTTTAAAATAAGGAATAGAAGAATACTTAAATTAAGAATGACATTAGAAAGTTCTGAAGATGTTTTAATATCTAGTGATTTATTAAGTGAATATATTATTATAAATAGTTTTGTTTTAAACTTTATAAATAAAAATGAACTTAATAATTGCTATGATTTATTAAAAACTAAAGACAAAGATAACTTTTTAATTGGAACTCATATGATTTATAGTTTAATAGAAGAAAAGAAATTAAAATTAATAGAATGCAACAAGATTTAATACAAGATATTAGTAAAATATCTAAAAAACTTTTAATAAATGATATTTTCTATGGATTATTCATGAGTACCATTGAAAAAAAAGAATGTAAGGATATTCCTGTAGCTGCTGTAGCTATTAATAAGAGTACAATGGACTTTAGTTTATTAATTAATCCAGAAGAATGGTTTAAATTTAGTGATGAAGTGAAGTTTGGGGTTGACTAGAGAGCTCCAATATATAGTAATATATATTTAAAATGTGTTAAATTGACTGGAAACTCCTTAGAGTTTTATCTACTAACTATATATAGAAATATAATATAGGGCTGAATTAATTACTCAGGTATAGTAAAAAAGATAAAAATTGGACAATCAGCAGCGAAAGTGGTAAATATAAAATAAATTTTAGTAATAAGTTGTAAATGTTATAAATAAATGGTATATTAAGTTATGATTATATACACCTAATAACTATTACATTATGAAATTTAAGAATATTACAAATTTAGAAGAATTTAAACGGGATTATGATAATTTGACTATTAATCAAATTACAAGTAAATATAAATTAAATAATAAGACAATATGGTCTTATGCCAAAAAATTAAATATAAGTAGAAAAGTTGGAGAAAAAAAGATTTATAAAGTAAATGATAATTACTTTTCTAAATCAAATGACTCTTCAAATAAATATTATATTTTAGGTTTAATTTATACAGATGGAAATTTACCAACTAAAGATAAAAGATCTTTTATAATTTCTAATATTGATTTACAAATATTAGAAGATATTAAAAAGGAGTTTAATTTTACTGGTATAATTAATAAAGAACATCATAAAAAATATAATAAATATATTTATAAATTAAAAATAAGTTCTCATCAAATGAGAAAAGATTTAGAATCTTTTGGATTAACTCCTAATAAAACCATGAATTTAAAATTTCCAATTATTCCAAAAGAATATATTGGGGATTTTTGTAGAGGTTTATGGGATGGTGATGGTAGTGTATCTAATCCTTTAAGTAGACAAAAAACAAGAACTTTGTTAGGTTCAACTTTTGTATGTGCTAATAAAGAATTTATAAAACAATTATTAATATTTTTACCTGTAAAATTAAAATCTTTTCATGAAGTAACAAAAAATAGAAAAAATCCATTATATACAATTAATTTTAGAGGTTTCGACTCTATTAGATTAAGGGATTTTTTCTATTATGATAATTGTTTATGTATGGAAAGAAAGAAAATTAAATTTTTTAATTATATACCAAGACGTTCAGAGACTATAATACACAATCCTACAAATGAGGATTAAGGGATAGTCCGATCTTATATGAGAATATAAGTTAACAAAATGCCTCAGTCATGAAGCAAAGCATCTTTGTTTGTTTCATTTAATTACAATGGATATGTATTCTAATTCTAAAATGGATAATATAGCTTGTGATTTAGAGATTAATCAAACAATTAATAAGAGTCAATTACCAAGTTGGGGAATATTTATAGATGATTTTAAAACTAAATATCCAGATTTAGATTGGAAAGCAAATGCTGGAAGAGATCATTATTATAAAGAATTAGGTAAACTTTCAGATGAACAAAAGGAAGAAATAGGAATTGATGAAAAAGCTGAACATCATTGGATAGTAGTTGATGGAGAAGGAAATATATCAAATGATCCATTATCAGATAGTCAAAAGGATGCTATAAGAGTTCAGGTTGAACATACAATTGAAAGTATAGTAGAAGAGATAGAAAAATCTCAAGGACATATTCCTGCTGAAATAAGTAGTTTAATTAAAGGCTTTAAAAAGCCTAAACCAAAATTTAATTATAAGAAGTACATAAGAAATTTTGTTGGTAATTCAACGCAATATTTTATTAAAACAACTAAATTAAGAGAAAATCAAAGATTTCCTGGATCTCCCAAGATAGTTTTAAGACCTAAAAATAAAGTGCTAGTTCTTATTGATGAGTCTGGTTCTGTTAGTGAACCTGAATTATTGGACTTTCTGAATGAGATTGCGCATTTAAGTAAAACAACCGATTTAGAGATTAGAGCATTTGATACAGAAGTAGGACCAATAGTTAAATATAAAGCTAATTCAAATATTTTTATAAGAAGTAGATGTGGAGGAACTTATTTTACTCCTTGTATTGAATTTTATAATAAACAAAAACAATATGAAACTTGTTTAATATTTACTGATGGTCATGCAGAAGTTCCTGAAATTAAAACAAATAAAAC
>Ga0207675_100000044_pt1 | contig 88380 bp, 78 predicted proteins | sample KBSSwiS42_FD_184305 | JGI IMG/M metagenome (GOLD analysis project Ga0207675, IMG submission 184305) | Switchgrass rhizosphere microbial communities from Kellogg Biological Station, Michigan, USA - KBS Switchgrass S4-2 (SPAdes) (version 2) | ecosystem: Host-associated > Plants > Roots >...
CTCCCACCGCTCGCCGACACGATCGCCGAAAAGTTGGTGTTCCCGCCGGTTACTCAGAGCTGGTTCCTCGCCGCCGCGCGCGGGAAGCGCATGCTCGTGGACATCGGACGGGTCGATGCCGAGGTCCGGCGAGATCCTGCTCGCCTCGCGGCCTACAAGCTCGCCGTGGAGGCGCGGACACCGTTCCCAACGGGAACGCGCTTCCGTCTCCGGGGCCCTTGGGGCGCCGACGATGCCACGATCACCGGCTTCGACACATGGAACGGGCGCATAGTCGCAACGGTCGCCACGTCGCCCCGCGTCGATTCACTGGCAAAGAAGGTCGAGCCCTTGCCGGCGACGGCGCAGCTGGTCGACTCCGCGTCCGAGGCGCTCACAGACACCGCCTGCGTGCGCGGCCCTCTGCCCCCGCCACTCGAGGAAAGGATCAAGGTCGTGCGAGACTCACTCGAGCAGGTGCTTCGGTTGGGCGAGCAGCCGACCTACGAGCGGCTCCTCAAGTCACTCAAGTCACGCACGACCATGGCGGCGGGGTGCTTCCCCGGTGGCCGCGCCATCGTCGTGGCGACCCTCTGGGCGGGCGAGTACGAGTGGGTCCGCGAGCAGGTCGTTCTCGTCGATTCGACCGGAGCGCTCGCTCCCCTGCGGCTGCGCGATTACCGCTTCCGCGGTCACGAGGCGCTCTACGCCCTGGATGGCGACGGCGACGGCATCGACGATCTCGCGACGCGGGGGTACGGGCCGTTTCTGGGCGGCACGAGCGTCTTGCGGATCGTCGACGGCAAGAAACCCAAAGACCCTCGGCGTCTCGAGCGAATGGCTACCGGGTTCGCCTGGGAGAGCAGGTAGCCCTGAATCAGACGCGCTCGTAGACGGCCAGGACGGACCTCCCGAAGCTTCGCGCGAGCAGCGGATCGAGAACCCGAGATGCCGGGATCATCACTCGATCCCAGAGAGCGATCTGTCGCCGGGTAGGCAGCGCCTGCCGCAGCAGTGCGCGGTTCGATAGCGATGCGAGGAAGCCCACGCTGTCCAGGTATCTCAGTCGAACCTGGCGAACAGATGGCGGCATGACTTCGGCCAGCGACGCGCGCGTATAGCGCCGAAAGTGTCCCACTGATCGATCAAAGTCGCTGAACAGCTGCTGAAATGCTGGCGACAGCACAATCAGCGCTCCGCGAGGCGCTAGCAGCTCTGCGGCTCGAGCCATCTCCGCCCGGTCGTCTTCGATGTGCTCGAGGACGTCGATGTAGAGGATGGTGTCGAATCGCGAACGCGGATCCAGGTCGGCCGTGGTCCCGATCTGCACGGTGGGCAGCGGCGCGACGTCACCAGCTTCTGCCCACGCGCGCAGCCTTGTCCCGAGGCGCTCGTCGGGCTCGAGGCAGAGCCACGATCGCTGGCGCCCGTCGAGAAGATGACGCGCCGTCTCGCCGATCCCCGCGCCGACCTCGAGGACGTCGCCCACCAACCGATCTGCAATCGCCGACCGGAAGTAGCGCTTCCAGTGCACTGCTTCGGCAAACAGCTCGAGCTCATTTCCGACGTAACTATACGAGTGCGCCAGCGCGTCCTGCGACGAGTTCATCGGAATGGATGAAGAATCGGTAGTCACGAGCGGGGATGAACGTGGATGCCGCCCGCGTGAACAGGACGTGGAGCACGAACAGGCTGGCCGCGGCCGCCGCTTGTACGACGACGAGGACGGCTATTCCAGCAACGATCGGAAGCCACACGGGTGGCGCCTTCCCCGTCAGCGCCCACTGGCCTAACGCCACACCCACGACCAGGAGCGTGGTGAGGAGTGCGACGATCGATGCGATGAGCACGCGGACACCCACGCGATCGGCGAAGACCGCGATTGCGCTCAAACCGTGGCCGACGAGCGAGACCAGGTTCATGCTGGAGCGCCCGGCGAGTCGGCGGCCGCGCGCGGTAGGAATCATCGTGAACGGGAGCCGGGAATGAAAAACGGCCGCGGCGTAATGGTTCCACAGGTCCGACACGACAACGAGCCTGTCCAGCAGCGCGCACGGTACGATACTGAAGTTGCCGACTTGCACCGGAATGCCCGTGAGCACGCCATGGGCGAGCCGGTAGAGCTTGTAGAGGAACGTGAAGATGAACCCCTCCGACCGCCGGATACGCTGGGCAAACACGATCGTGCGTCCCTCGTGTGCGGTCAGCTCAGCGAAGAGCCGCGGTACGTCAGCTGGGTTGTCTTCGCCATCGGAGTCCATCACGACTACCGCGTCGCATGGAATCCGTTCCTGTACGTACGAGAGACCGACGGCGAGCGCGCGCTGATGACCGAGATTTCGCCTGAGCGTCAGCACCCGGATCTCGGAAATCGCGTCCAATTCGCGTTGGAACAGGCCATCGGGCCTGGGCTCGAACGAGGCGTCGTCGATCAATACGACGCGTGCTCTGAGCCCATGCCGTGCTAGCTCGGAGTCGAGTACCGGTAGCAGTAGCCCAACGGCCGACCAATCGTTGTAGACGGGTGCCAGCACCACCAGCTCGCGGCGTGTCGCCGGGGACTTGGAAAGAGTGGCCGCGCCGAGGTTGTCGAGCATGGAACTACCGGCTCAGGGTATCATGCATTGGTCGCCGCCTCTGGCGCGCCCCGCATCCACCGCGGCAAGCGCGGAGTGAATCGTTCCAGCCAGCTTCCCACGGCGCCTACGTTCGGACGCATGAGTACGAGGATGAGCGCCGGCACGTACATGAGCCAGAGCGCGAGCGGTGCGGTGTTGTGGAACATCGTGCCGACGTCGGTTTCCGTGACAAGCTCGCTGCGCGCGAGCAAAAACGCCGCGTGGGAGAGCAGACCTAACGTGAGCGACTGCCTGAAGGTCTGGGGCACGAGCATCACCGGCAGGACGTCGTGAAACGTCATCGTTTGCGGCACGAGCGAAAGCACGAATAGCATGCGGGCTTCGGGACGTCGCCAGCGCAGCAGTGCAAGCACGAGCACGACGCCGCCCGGCACCATGACGGGGGAGAGGTGCCCGAGTACTCTATGCGTGTCGCCTCCCTTCATGGAGAGGACCTGCTGCACCCAGTACACCGGCCAGTCGTGCACGAGAAAAAAGGCCGCGCCGCATAACGCCGCCGTGCCCCAGACCGCGAGCCATGTCGGCCGCGCGGCGAACGCGGCGAGGCCGAGATTCGGCTTCATCACGATGAGCCATTGCAGCGCCGGCCACGCAATCGCCGCAGTGACGAGAATCATCGGCGCCGAGCCGGCTGCGGCGCCCATCATGAACTGAGCGGACAGGAAGATCGGCAATCTGGAGAAGTTGTCGCGCGAGATGGCAAACGCGAGGAGACCGCTCGCTGCTCCGACGGTGATCGCGGCTGACCAAACAGCCGGCAACGGCGCGGTCGGCAGCGCCATGAACACCGATGGCAGCGGGTAGAACCAGTAATACGAGAACGGGTACGGCCCGCTTGGGACGACCACGAGGTATGGGTTGAGCCCGTCCAACACCGCTCGCGCCGCTCGCCAATGGAAGGTCCAGTCATACGCCAGCACCTCGGGATGCCGGGACTGTAGGGCATACACGAACGTCCCTACGCCTAAGGCGATCGCGAGGGCGACTCCGATTCGGGATTGCGTAGACGGTTTGGCAGGCATGGCCGACGATGCGTTCCAATAGTAACCGACGCCAGCGGAAGCAACTCGCCTCTCGCGGCGCCCAACCCATATCTTCTGGACGACTTCGCGACGGACGGCGCCACTCCGGGCGCGACCGTATCCTGGTGCGCCCGGTCGACTGGTGCGTCAATGAGTTAGACCAATCCGAAGTAGCGCACCGTGAGCACACCGCAAGCAGCGCCCGCGTTGACCAATCGGCCCACCCGCACTCGCGGGCAAGCGTGGGTGTGGGTCATGGCCCTGGGGCTGGCCCTCCCTGCATTTGCGCCCCTGGTGGGACACTATGTGGGGTTCATCCGCGCGGGGTTACACCCCACGGGGTTCCTCGCGTACGACATGCCGTACTACATGGCGAACGCGCGGGAGCATTTCGACGCCGGTGGCTTTTCGCTCCTGTACGGCAGCCCATTCACGTATGACTACGGCACGCCACGCATCTACTTCCAGCCGCTGACGCTTCTGCTCGGGCTCTTTGGCCGTTTGCCCGGAGCCGACCCGGGCGTTGTGCTCGCGCTTGTTGGGTTGATCGCTGCCGTTGTGTGTGCACGGATCGGCATCGCGCTGTTCGACCGTTTCGCGAGCCGAGCGACGCCCTCGGGGAAGCTGGCGCTCGTTGTGTTCTTCTGGGGCGGTGGCGCCGTCGTGCTCCTGGGGATGCTGTTCGTGATTCTCCCGGGCCCAGCAGGGACCAAGCTCGCCGAACCACCCAGCCTTTCCGGGTACTGGTGGTTCACCGGCTTGGCCGATCCTGCGGCGGGATGGTGGTTTCTCAACTTCGGGCGGAACTTCGTGTACGCTACCGAAGCCGTCTATCACGCGCTGTTTCTCGGCGCTGCTCTCCTGATCATTCGCCGGCGGTTCGCGGCGGCGTTAGGCGTGATGGCCGTGCTCGCCGCGAGCCACCCGTTCACGGGCCTGCAATTCCTTTTAATCGCTGTGGCGTGGAGTGCGCTCGAGCTTGTCGTGCTCCGAAGTCGCGTCGTCCCGTGGTGGTTTGTCGCCGGCTCCGCGGTGCTCGTCGCGCTGCACGTGTGGTACTACCTGGTCTACCTCCCCAGCTTCCCCGAGCACCGGCAGCTACAGGAACAGTGGACGATCCGCTGGACGATCAGTGTGGCGCAGACGATCATCGCCTACGGCATCGTGGGCGGCTGCGCCTGGGCGCGTCTCAGGCCGGCCGCACGACCGCGCACGGTGCTCAACGAGTTCCCCAATCGACTGCTGCTTGTGTGGTTGTTCGTGAGTCTCGCCCTCGAGAACCACGAGCTGTTTCTCCCACGCGCCATTCAACCGATACACTTCACGCGGGGATACAGCTGGATTGCGCTCTTTCTGCTTGGGCTTCCGGCGCTCATCAGCGCTATCGATCACGTGCGCGAGAACACCCATGTGCGATGGAGGGTGCTCGCGGTGGCCGGTTTCGGGCTCGTCCTCGTCCTCGACAACGTGGTGTGGTTAGGCGCCACCACGGCTCAGGCGATGGGCATCCAACTCGGCAAGCCGCTGCCACCGGATTCGGTGAAGCTTGGCTACGGTCTGTCCACCGACGAGCGCGCGCTTTTCGATTGGATGAACCGCCCGGAAAATCGCGGCAGCGTCGTCGTGAGCCAGGACGACGACGTGGGCTATTTGCTGACCACCTACACGCCTTTGCGCTCGTGGTTCTCCCACCGTGTGAATACGCCGCGGAACATGCAGCGATACGAAGAGATCGGGAGGTTCTTCGAGTCCGGTGCGATTACGGATGCGTGGCGAGAGCTACCGCTGCTGATCGTGTTCCGTGACTCGACGGCGTGGCGCCAGCGGACCTCGGGCTTTGCGCCAGCGCCAGTGGAACCAGTCTATACCAACCGTGGCTACACGGTGGTCCGAGTGAGGCCACCCCCAGCGGCCCACTAGTGGTGACAGCGGCCATCCCGGGTTCCACCGTGGTCTGATCGATCAGCCTGGCGCCGCCCGCCGCCTATCGCCTGTCGCCTAATTCCAGGGCTGCATTCCGTGAGTCGTTAGGCTGAGCTCTTCGCCGGTCCTGTTCCGATCGTAGTCGATATAGACGTTGGTCGGATACCCGTACGTTGCGTCGTAGTCGACCTCGATCTCGTCGGCCCGTCGGTCGATCCCGTCCTGAATCGCGTCGAAGAGCTGCTCGGCGCTCGGGAACGAGCTCGCGTACGAAAGCGGGACCGGCTGCCCGTTGTCCTCGTAGAGGAGGTACTCGATCGACCCGCGATCCACCCACACCGTGACCGGACGCGTGACGTCCGTCGGGCACTGGCAGTTGACGCGGACGACGTAGCTGTAGCTGAGCGGGGTCGATGCTTGGAACCGGTCCCAGTTGCGGTCGAGCCTCGACTGCTCGCGGCTCAAGTCGTCAGTGCCAGTGATGCTGTCGCACGCAACCAACGCGGGGAGGAGCAAGGCGCTGCCGATGAGCGCACGCGTCGAACGAAATAGGGATATCATGGGCCTCAGCCGAAGGTTCTTAGCCGGATCGTACACCTCCTCCCCCGTTCGGTTCGCTCTCGCAACGATGGCGCCGGACTGTGTGACCTCCATCACAAAATTTCAGTTAAGAATGACAACGCCGACGCCTGGCAGGGACGACGTGGCACCTCGATGTTTTCTGCTGGCAGGTTCACGAGCTGCGTGTACCCTAACGATCCCGAGTGCCACTTAGCGCCCTGTGGCTGGTCGAAGCCCATTGGCCGGAAACAGCACGGTTTCCCGTCTCAGGAGAATATCGCCGCACAGTCGCAGCCGACCGCTTGCCGCGCCGCAGCTCTGGGCTGTTGATTCTAGCCCGCCAAGCGGTATCGTGTCTGTGGGTCGAACGTCGGGGCGGAGCTGCCCGGGCGTCGGCCGCACCCCTCGGAATGGAGATTCCGTCATGAGCGCCCACGACTCCGGCACTCTCAACGACAGCCCTCGCCGCACGTTTCTCGCTCAGGTCGGAGCGGGTACGATCGCCCTTCTCGGTGCTCCCGCGCTGCTCGGCGCCGAGTCGCTGCTTGCTGCCCCACCCATGGATGACAAGTGGATCGACAACTTGAAGGGCAGGTATCGCCAGTACTACGACGCCACCAGCGTGAACTCGGGTTTCGCGCTGGCATACGCGATGAACTGGATGGATACGATGAAGTCGTCTTACAACCTGACGGACAAGGATGTCAACGCCGTCGTCGGCTTCCGCCACTTCTCGATTCCGATCGCTTATACGGATGACATCTGGGCGAAATACAAGCTTGGCGAGTTCGCGCAGGTCACCGATCCGGCGACGAAGGCGCCTGCCACTCGGAACATCTTCTACAATCCGAAGGAAGGCGACTTGATGTTCCCCGACATGGCGGTGAACAAGCTCCAGCCGCGCGGGACCACGTTCGTCGTCTGCAACATTGCCCACACGGTCCTGAGCAGCATGCTGGGGCAGAAGGCAGGGATGACCGCTGACGCGGCGAAGGCGGAGTGGGAGAAGGGACTGATTCCCGGCTTTACCCTCGTTCCGTCCGGCGTGCTCGCCGTGCACCGCGCGCAGGAAAAGGGAAAGTGTACGTATTGTTACGCTGGATAGCGTGAAGGGAACCGGGAACGGGGAACAGGGAACCGTGCGTCCAAGGAGCCTCTGTTCCCGGTTCCCTGTTCCCGGTTCCCACTGACCGCGTCAATGCCGCTGACCGGCAAAGATCGCGCTGCGCTGCGCGCCGAAGCGCATCACCTAACGCCGCTGGTGCACGTCGGCCAGTACGGCCTGAGCCCGACGGTTATCCAGTCGCTCGATGACGCGCTGCGGACTCACGAGCTCGTGAAGGTACAGCTCGGGCGGAACGCGGACGTGGCCGCGAAGGATGCAGCGGCGGAACTGGCCGCGGCGACCGACGCGACCGTCATCCAGGTCATCGGAAAAACCGCAACGCTCTACCGCGAGAACCCGGAGTTGCCGCGGAAACGCGGCGATCCGCCGCCGTGGCGGACGTAGGTCATCCTGAGCCGTCAGGCGAAGGATCGCGATCGTCTGGACCGAGGGCCCACTACCGGGACGATGCCGATCCCTCGCTTCGCTCGGGATGACTACGTAGAGCGCCTAACACACGCCACGGCGTGAGAGGCAGCTCGAGCACCTCGACGCCGATCGCGTTCGCCACCGCGTTCGCGATGGCCGGCGCCGTCGGGATGATCGGCGGTTCCGCGAGGCCGCGCGCGCCCGTGTGATTCGCCGTCGGATCAGGGACGTCCAGCAGCTCGACCTCGATTCGCGGCACGTCACCGATCGTCGGAATCTTGTAGTCGTGCATGTTGGCGTTCAGCATCCGGCCGGTGGCTGCGTCGAGCACGCGCTCCTCGAACAGCCCGTAGCCGAGTCCCTGAATGATTCCGCCCTCGACCTGCGCTTCGGCCAGCGTCGGGTTGATGATCCGACCCGCGTCGTGCACCGCGACGATCCTGACCACCCGAATCACGCCGGTCTCGGCATCGACCTCGACCTCGGCGAACTGTGCCCCGAAGCTCGCCAGCCCCACGCCGGTCGGGTTCGGGCCACGCGCGCCCCGGCCGAGAATCATGACGTCACCGAGCTGGTCGCATAACGAGCGGAACGTGATCGAGGCGGCGCGGTCTTCCGTCGCGATGACGCTGTCGCTCGCGCGCAGGCGCGATGGCTCGACGTCGAGTACCTCCGAGGCCGCCTCGATGAGTTGGCGAAGCGCGTCCTCCGCCGCTACACGAACCGCGGGGCCCACCGATGGTGTCGTCATCGAGCCCCACGATGTGGCCGCGTACGGTGTGCGCTCGGTGTCGCCGAGCACGATCCGCACGTCCTCGAGACGCGCGCCTAACGATTCGGCCGCGATCTGCGCGAGGATCGTGCGCGATCCCGTGCCGAGGTCCTGCGTCCCGGTGAGCACGTCGGCCGAGCCGTCGCCGTTGATCTTGACGATCGCGTACGCCGGCGGGCCTCCGCCCGTGGGCCATACCTGAGCGGCCATCCCCTTGCCACGACGCCACCGGCCGCTGGACGGCAGCTTCGCGCTCCAATCGAACCCCGCGGCACCACGGTCATAGCATTCGCGCAACCGGTTGCTCGAGAACGGCCGATCCTTCTTCTCGTCACGCTCGGCGAAATTGACCCGGCGCAGCTCCAGCGGATCCAAGTCGAGCTCGCGGGCGAGCGCATCCATGGCGCTCTCGAGCGCGAACGCGCCCTCGACGTGCCCCGGGGCGCGGAACGCTATCATGGCGGGCGTGTTCACCCAGGCGAAGGACTCCACAGTCCGCACGTTGGGACACGAGTACATCTCGTGAAACAGTCCCGCCGGGCCGCCATCCCAGCCGCCAATGCCGAGCGGAACATCCGCCTCGCAGACGATCGCGGTGAGCCGGCCATCGCGCCGGGCGCCTAACGTGACGCGCTGCGTCGTGCAGGGCCGATTGCCGGTGTCGGTCTGCTCGGCCTCGCGGTCGTTGACGCACCGAACCGCGCGGCCCGCCCGCCGGGCCAGGATCGCGGCGGCGAACGTGTGCGCGCCAGCCGACGTCTTCGCGCCGAAGCCGCCGCCCATGTGTTCCTTGATGATCCGAACCGAGGACTGGCTGATTCCCAGTCCGAGCGCAACCTGCTCGCGAACGCGGAAGACGGCCTGCGTCGATTCCCAGATCGTGAGCCGGTCGCCGTCCCACTCCGCCACCGCACCGTGCGGCTCGAGCGCCGTGTGCACCTGCACCGGAGTGCGATACACGCGCCTAACGACAACGTCCGCGGCCGCCAGGCCACGCGTGACGTCGCCGCGCTCGAGGACGTCCGGCGATCCGAACGCCAGGTTTGGCGACCTGGTCGGGTCGTCCGACGTGGGCTTCTTCGACGATCGGCGCACAGTCGGAGCACCCTCGGCCACGGCGGCGTCGAAGGAGCCGACGTACGGCTCCGCCTCGTACCGTGCGACGATGGCTTCCACGCCTCGCCACGCGGCGTCCGCGGTGTCGGCACAGACGGCGGCGAGCGGCTGCCCCGCATACGTGATCGCGGTGTCGAAGAGCGGCCCGCTGGCCAGTCGGATGCGTCGCTCGAGCTCCGCGCTGCCGATGACGTCGACAACTCCGGCGACGGCGCGGGCAGGCGCCAGGTCCAGACTCACCCGCCCGCGCGAGATCGACGAACGAAGGATGGCGGCGTGGAGCAGACCGGGACGCGTTAGGTCCGCCGTGTACCGGGCTCGGCCGGCGACTTTCTCCGGGGCATCTACGCGAGTCGCGCGCTGTCCGACGATGCGAAGCTCGGCGCTTTCATCCCACGGCGTCGGCTCGTGCTCGGGCAGCTCGACGACTTTCGTTTCTTCGCGGCCTTCCACCTCGACCGTGGTCGTGACGAACCGTCGAGGAACCGTGCCCGCCTCACGCGTGTCCCGGGTATCAATCGCCATTGGATCCTCGCATCGCCGACGCGGCGCTGTGGATTGCGCGAACGATCTTCGGGTAAGTGCCACACCGACACAGGTTGCCGCTCATGGCCTGCACGATCGCCTCGTCCGAAGGGTCGCGATCGCGGGCGAGCAGCGCGACCGCTGCAAGCACCTGGCCCGGTGTGCAGAATCCGCATTGCACCGCGTCGTGCTCGACAAACGCGGCCTGCACCGGATGGGGTCTCGAATTGGTCGAGAGCCCTTCAATGGTCGTGACCGATTCGTTCTCGTACGCGAGCGCGAGCGCGAGACAGCTGTAGACAGGCGCTGGCTTACCGTCGGGATCGGCGACGAGAACGGTGCACGCACCGCACTCGCCCCGCTCGCAGGACGGCTTGGCGCCGGTGAGATAAAGCTGGTCCCGCAGGACCGAGAGCAGCGTGGCGTTGGGAGCGACGTCGATCTGGCAGGTCCGGCCGTTGACCGTGAGGCGCATGGCGGATGATAACTTACGCGCCCTGCCCGCGCCCTTGTCTCGCCGGCACTGCGTCGGATATCATAACCGGAGGACTTCCATCGCTACCCTCAGAGCCCGCAATGCCATACGTCATCACGGAAGCCTGCGTCGGAACGAAGGATAAGGCGTGCGTCGACGTTTGCCCGGTGGACTGTATCTACGAAGGCGAGCAGCAGCTCTACATCCACCCGGACGAGTGCATCGATTGCGGCGCCTGCGAGCCCGAATGCCCGGTGACGGCGATCTTCCCGGAAGAAGACGTGCCCGGGAACATGAAGCAGTATGTGCAGATCAACCGGGAAGTCTTCAAGGGTGAAAACCCACCAGGCAGGCCCACGAGGTAACCGTCGTCATCCCTCGCTTCGCTCGGGATGACAACCCCCTCAGGCATAGTCCAGAGCGGCTAGGAACTCACTGAGTACGTGATTGAACGCCGCCGGCCGCTCGACGTTGCTCACGTGGCCCGCGTGCTTTATCACCTCGAGGCGACTTCCGCGAATGGCGTCGTGCAGGATTTCCGCCTCGCGGACAGGAGTGAGCACATCCTCCGCGCCGACGACCACCAGTGTCGGGACGTCGATCGTAGCCAGCGTGGGAGTCGAGTCGGCGCGGCCGAGCATTGCCTCGAGGGCCCCGCGGATCCCGTCCACCGATGCGCTGCCCATCATTCGGTGGACGTCATCGATCAGCGCAGGGCGCTTCTCGCGTGTGGACTTGCCGATCATCCCGACGACTTGACCGTCCGCCACCGCGCCGCTGCCTCGCTCACGCGCAAGCTCCATCAGCGCGAGACGCTTCGCGCGCGTCTCCTCATTGTCGACGCCCGCGCGGGTGTCCGCCAGCACGAGGGCCCGTACCATCTCGCGGTGGCGGCGCCAGAACGCGAACGCGATGTACCCGCCCATCGACAGACCGGCCACGACGGCGCGTTCGATCCCGAGCATCCGAAGCAGCATGGCGAGGTCGTCGGCGTACTGGTCGATGGTGAACGGACCATTCTTCGAGCTCTCGCCGAAGCCGCGCAAGTCGAGCGCAATGCAGCGCGCTCGATCCACCAGCGCGCTGACCTGCGGCGCCCAGAGCGTCCGGTTGTGCGGAAACCCGTGGATGAATGCCACCGGCATCCCGGTGCCGACATCGTCGTAGCCGATCTCGACGCCATCACACAGCACGATCACGACCCAGGTTCCTCCACGCCGAGGCTCTTCATCCAGCGTGCGTCGAACGTCATCCAGAACAATGTCGGTGTCCCGTGCCGGGACGCCATGTCCAGCGCGACCGCGAAGGCCTTCGCGCTGTAGGTCGCGTCGAGTCTCCATCCACGAAGCTCGTCCACGAGAATCGCAGCGTGTTCGGCGGTCGGATGCGGCCGAGCGTACGCCCCGGCGTAGAGATCGTGCGAGACGGCGACGCGGTCACCGCGCACCGGTGCCGGCGGGTTCCCGGCATAACGCCCGATGAGCTGACGCGTGCGCTCTGCCAGACGAAGGACGCGCCAGCGATTTGCCCCGATCCGCGGCCCCACGCGCGCGCCGACGACGATGGTGTCCATTCCGGCGATCGCGAATCCGAGCGCGAGCCCCGCTGCCGTGCCACCGCTCCCGAGCGGCACGACCAGTCGAGCCGGAGGCGGGAGCTCGCCCGCCTCGATCTGGTCGGCCAGCTCGAGCGCCGCGTTCACATGGCCTAACGTGCCTAACGGGTTACTGCCGCCGAGCGGGATGTAGTGTGCCTGACGCGTGAGTCGAAGACGAATGAGCGGGGGGATCGCCGTCACGAAGTTCGACGCCGTGATGACCTCCGCACATTCGGCCACGGTCCGCTCCGCCACCTCGTGCGCGGACGGGTGCATGTCGTGGTGCCAGCGCACCGCGATCGTCTTCGCTCCCAGCCGCGCCGCGTGAACGGCCGTCGCGAGGATGTGCGTCGATCCCACGCCGCCGAGCGTCAACACGGTGTCGCCCTGTCCGACTCGTCCGAGGAGGAATTCCAGCGACCGGACCTTGTTGCCGCCTAACACATCCGACGACAGGTCTTCGTGCTTCACCCATAACGAGTCGACGTCGCGAAACCCTTCGAGGTGCTCCACGGGCGTCGGAAACCGACCCAGCCGCGAGCGCGGGATCGCGGCGAGGGCAGGGAAGCGACGGACGAGCGGAATGGGCTCGTCGCGGTCGGATGGCGCGACGGCGGGTGACTCGGGTGCCCCGGGCCCTTGAGGCCCGGAGTCAGTCATCCTCGAGGTCCTCGAACACTTCGACCGGCTCTCCCACCACGTCCTGCACGTAGAGCATCTTCACCGCGACCATGGTTGCTGCCAACAACGGCACCGCGCACAGCAGGCCGAGGAAGCCGAAGATCAAGGCCATGAGTGCCTGCGCGATAATCGTGAGCGCCGGGGGCAGGTCGACACCCTCACGCATGAGAAACGGAATCAGCAGATAGTTCTCCATCTGCTGGATGGCGATGTACGCCACGATCACGGCGAGGGCTTTCTGCGGAGAATCGACGAAGCCCATCGCAACGGCGGGCAGCGCGCTCAGAATCGGCCCGACGGTGGGGACGAATTCGAGAATCCCCGCGATGACGCCCAAGGGCACGGCGGCGTTCACGCCGAGGATGAGCAGCACGATGGTCGAAACGACGCCGATCACCACCATCGCGATGAGCTGCGTCACGAGCCATTTCCGAAGTGCGATCGATATCGCGGTCAGCACCTCCCCGGCGCGCTTCCTCCACGGTTTCGCGAAGAGCTTCATCAGTCCATCGTGATACGTGTCCGGGTCCGCACCGATGTAGATCGACAAGACGAGAATCAGCACCAGCCCGGCAAACACCGAGATGGTCGATGACAGGAAGCCGAACAGGTATCTCGTGAGTCCCGCGAGCTGGCCGAGTATCCGCTGCTTGAGCGTCTGGGGTGGAGCCGTGGTCGATGCACCCGCGGTCGCGGCAAGGGCGCTGTCCGTCGGCACCTGACGAGGGGAGGCGCCGGTCGTACGCTCGGCCGGCGTCTCCGGGCCTTTCACGGGCTGCGGAGTGGGTCCTGGCGCCGTCGTCGATGATCTCCCGCGGATCAGCGATCCCAGGAACCCCTTGCTCTGAGCCCACTGGTCGATCTTGTCGATCGCTTCGGGCAGCTTCGTCTGCAACTCCTGCGACTGAGTTGCCAGCACGGGGCCGGAAACGACGAAAAATCCAACGATCGCGCCTGCAGAACCAAGTACGATCAGCGCGGCGATGAGGCCGCGAGGCGCACGCACGCGCGCCCGCACCCAATCCACCCCGGCCGAGACCGCGAGTCCGAACAGGACCCCAAGAAAGGCCGTGAGAAAGACCGTTTGCGCGAGCCAAATGAGGCGAAGAGCGAGGTACATCGCGGCGACCGCCGCGGCTGCACGCAGGACATCGGACGTTCGCCACCCGATCTGACGGCGCCGTCGCTCGGCCGCGCGAACCGGCGTTGCGGGCGTCGGAGTGGCCGCGCTCACCGCGGAGTGTGGACTTGGAGGCTTCTCGCTCATCGGGAATCGGGAATCGGGAATCGGGAATCGGGAATCGGGAATCGGGAATAGGGAATCGGGAATCGGAACACGGTCGATGGCGGGTGAGCGAGGTGCCTTGTTCAGCCGCGTGCTAGATTACCCGAGCCCGCGGTCGACCGGAATATCCAGGACCTGCGAGCGGCGCGAATGGCGAGCCGGATGCATGCGACCGATTCCCGATTCCCGATTCCCGAAGTGACAGTCCGAGATCAAAAACCGCCCTTGTATCTCGACGGGAAGGAGGCAGTCGAGCGGTTCATCGCCACCATCGCGAACACTCGAGCCATCGCGCTCGACACCGAAGGCGCAAGCTTTCACCGGTTCATCGACCGGATCTACCTGCTCCAGCTCTCGACGCGTGAAGCGAGTGCGATCCTTGATCCGCTCACGATCGGTGTCCCGGAGGGTCTCGGGCGCCTTCTCGAATCGCGCTCGGTCGAAGTCGTCTTCCACGACGCTGACTACGACCTGAGGCTCCTCCATCAGGACTATGGCTGGAAGGTCACCAACATCTTCGACACGCGCGTCGCCGCGCAGCTCCTCGGTATTCGCGCGTTCGGCCTCGCCGCGCTGCTCGAGCGCTTCTTCGGTGTAAAGCTCGACAAGAAGCATCAGCGCGCCGACTGGTCCATGCGGCCCCTTACGGCGGGCATGCTGGAGTACGCCGCGCAGGACACCGAGTACCTGCTCGATCTCCGCGACCGCCTTGGGAACGAGCTCGAGAAGCTGAACCGGTCGAACTGGGCGGCGGAGGAATTTGGTCGCCTCGAGGGGACGCGGTGGGCCACTGACGACGAGCGAGAGGCATTCCTGCGCGTCAAGGGAGCGCGCGACCTCAACCGGCGGCAGCTTGCAGTCCTGCGCGAGCTGGTGATCTGGCGTGACGAGCTGGCACGAACGCTGGACCGCGCGACGTTCCGCGTGGTGAGCAACGATACGCTGCTCGAGATCGCGCGCCTCGCGTCGAATGGCCGTCCGCAGCTGTCAGGAGTGAAGGGCATGCCGCGCGGGATTCTCGAATCGCGATCGAGCGAGATGCTTGCGGCCGTGGAACGTGGGCTCGCGGTTCCCGAAGCGCAGCTTCCGAGGTTTCCGCGTGCCCAGCGCTGGGAGCGCGATCCGGATTTCGACGACGTCGTGGCGCGACTCAAGACCGTTCGCGACGCTGCCGCTGCAAGACTCGATCTCGATCCCGGCGTGCTGTGTCCGCGCGAGCGGCTCGAGGCGGTGGCTCGTCGCCGCCCGAAGGCCGTCGAAGAGCTGGGTGACATCCCGGAACTGCGCCGCTGGCAGGTCGAACAGCTCGGAGAGGATTTCGTTCGTGCCTTGCGCGACGCACCGTCGTCTTCCCGGAAGGCGACGTCGGCCGGCGAACGCGCATCCACCGCTCGGCCAACGGGCGGCACAAAACGCGACGATTCGCCCTATAAGCAGTAGGACTCATCGCGGGCGCATTCAAACTTGGAAGCTCAGTTGTACTCTTATCGCATCGTGCGCGCTGCGGCCCGCTGGTCCGGCGTGGTTGCGGTGTCGTTCGCGCCATGTATCGCCGCCGCACAGATTCGGCCCGATTCAAGCGCCCGCATCACCCATAGCACCGCTGCCGGAGAGTCGGCCGACTCCTCCGCGATCCCCCCGCCGGTTTCTCGCGAGTTCCGCGGCGTCTGGGTTGCGTCGGTGGCGAATATGGATTGGCCGTCACGTCCCGGGTTGCCGGTCGCACAGCAGAAGGCGGAGCTCATCGCGATTCTCGATCGCGCCGCGGCGCTCAACCTGAACGCGGTCGTACTGCAGGTACGTCCCTCGGCCGACGCCTTGTACGCGTCACAAAAGGAGCCCTGGTCCGCGTTCCTGACGGGGGCGATGGGCAAGCCGCCGGTGCCGTTCTATGATCCGCTCGCCTTCGCCGTCGAGGAGGCGCATGCGCGGGGGCTCGAGCTGCACGCGTGGATCAATCCCTATCGCGCGCACTTCCCGGCGGACAGGTCGCCCATTGCCGCGACACATATCGCTCGCCGCCGGCCGGATCTCGTCGTGAAGTACGGGCCGTACCTCTGGCTCGACCCGGGAAGCGCCGAGGTGCGTTCGTATACCGTCGGCGTAGTCCGCGACATCGTTAGGCGCTACGACATCGACGCGATCCACATCGACGACTACTTCTACCCGTACAAAGAGCACACGCGTCGCGGGCGCGAGATTCCGTTTCCCGACGGCCGCACCTGGCGTGCGTATCGGCAGAAAGGTGGAACCCTCGCGCGCGACGACTGGCGGCGGCAGAACGTCGACCGCCTCATCGAGCAGCTGTACAAGACGGTGAAGGGGGAGAAGCCGTGGGTGAAATTCGGGATCAGCCCGTTCGGCATCTGGCGCCCCGGCAATCCGGAAACCGTGCGCGGGCTCGACGCCTACACCGAGCTGTTCGCGGATTCGCGGAAGTGGCTGCAGCGTGGCTGGGCAGACTATTTCACGCCACAGCTCTACTGGCGCTCGAGTGCTCCGCAGCAGCGGTACGACGAGCTGCTGCACTGGTGGGCCGGGCAGAACGCGTTCGGCCGTCACCTCTGGGTGGGGAACTATACGAGCCGCGTCATGGGGGAGGGGGCGAATTGGCCGGCGTCGGAGCTGCTGGAGCAGGTGCGCCTAACGCGCGCGGACTCGGGCGCGAGCGGCAACCTCCATTTCAGCATGAGCGTCTTCATGCAGAACCGGGACAGCCTGGGAGACCGACTCGTCGCCGGCCCCTACGCCGGGCCGGCGCTCGTACCGGCATCGCCGTGGCTCGACAAGCGCCCGCCTAGCGCGCCGCGGGCTCAAGTCCAGCTGGACACGCTTTCCGGTCGCACCACGGTGACCATCGAACCGGTCGGCGCCACGCCCGCGAGGCTCTGGGTGGTGCGCGCGCGCTTTGGCGACACGTGGACTACGAGCATCGTTCCGAGCTCGGTGCGCGAACACTCCTTCGCCGCGAGCGACGCGTCCGCGCGGCCGGATCTCATCGTCGTGACCGCGATCGGTCGGACAGGAATGGAGTCGCTGGAAACCCGGATTCGTCCCTAGAATCCGAGATACGCTCTGACTCTGGGCTCGATTCGCTCGGGACTCCAGAACGGCGACCACACGAGGTTCACAGCGACGTCGCCAACGCCTGGAATCGCCTTGAGGTGACGTTCCGCGTCGGTCATGATCTCCGGCCCTGACGGGCATCCCGGCGACGTCAACGTCATGTCGACCGACACCGTGTTGCCCTCCACGCGAATCGCGTAGACGAGCCCGAGGTCGAGAATATTCAGGTTGAGCTCAGGATCTTTGACGCGTCGAAGCGCGAGCTTCACCTGATCTTCTGTCAGCGCATCGGCAGTGTCATCGGCCATTGCTGCGTCGCTCGCACCGCCATTCGACGAACCCTGACTATTCGAGCCCGGCGACGGAGCCGGCACCGCCCGATGCGATGGGCGGTCCGCCTCGGACGCACTCACCGGCAACTCGCGCTCGTGCGGTGTGCGGGCAGCATCCTGCGGCGCGCCGGCCCGTGGCGCGTCGTCAGACGAATTCATTGAGTTGCTGGGCTCGGCCATCGATCACTCCGTCGCTCGTAGTCGAAAGATCGATCGCGAGCGGAGCTTCCGGAAGCCGGTGTGGCCGCCGGGACGGGCGTCCGTCAGTTCGAGCTCTTGGCCTTGGACGAAGCGCTCTTGGTGCTCTTCGACGCGGACGGCTTGGCCGACGACTTACTGGTCGACGCCGCGCTCTTCTTCACGGTCGACTTCGAGCTCGACTTCTTGGACGCCTGCGCCTTCCCGCTGCGGCTCGAATGACTCCGCGACTTGCGCGCCGTGCGAACCGGGCGATTCCAGCCGGCCGCTTTGTCCGCGCGGAATGTGCGCGGCATCGCGATGACGTTGTCCGGGTTGTCCACGACAGATGCAACCGCTGCGTCCGCGAGGTCGGCGCGTACGTCGGAGATGACCTTCGCTGGCCGACGAGCGCGAGCCGCGTGTACCCGGTTCGTCAGGAGCAGCACGAACATCTGACGCTCGGGATCGATCCAGATCGACGTCCCGGTATAGCCTGTGTGACCGTAGGCGCGCGAATCGAGGAACTTGCCGGAGCCTCCGTCACCGTCGGCCGTGTCCCATCCGAGCGCGCGGGTACCTGCCGCACGGTGCGTGAACAAGGCGACCGTGGTGTCGCTGAGGACGCGAACGCCGTTGAACGATCCACCGTTCAACATCATCTGGGCGAAGATCGACAGGTCGGCCGCGGTGCTGAACAGCCCCGCGTGACCGGCTACGCCGCCTAACGCATACGCGTTCTCATCGTGCACCTCGCCCCGGAGCGGATACCCGCGGGGCGGGGCGATCTCGGTCGGCGCGATTCTATAGGTCAGCGAGTCGGACGGGCGGAAGAACGTGTCGTTCATTCCCAACGGCTCGAACACCTTGTCGTGCAGGAACACGTCGAGCGATTCGCCGGAGATCGCTTCGATCACGAAGCCCAGGACGTCGGCGCCAAGGTCGGAATAGATGTAGCACTGACCCGGCTTGCACTCGAGGTTCGTCGAGAGCACCGCGGCTCGCGCCTCATCCGGCGTACGAGCAAGGCGCCACAGATCTCTCCCGGACGGAAGGCCGGATCGGTGCGTGAGCAGTTGCCGCACGGTGACCGAATCCTTCCAGCCGCCGGAGAACGCCGGGAGATAGGTGGACACCGGCGCGTTGAGGTCGAGACGCCCCTGATCGTACAGGACCATCGCCGCGGTCGTCGTCCCCACCACCTTGGTCAGCGAAGCGAGGTCGTAGATGGAGCGATCGGCGGTCACGCGCGCACTGCTGGTCGTCCACCCCAGCTTGCCGAAGCCTCGCTGGTAAACGGCGTAGCCATTCCGGCCGATGACGACCGAGGCGCCCGGATATCCTCCAGCATTGATACCGCGCATGACGATGCGGTCGATCGACGCCAGGCGGGTGGCGGACATGCCCACCGACTTTGGCGTGTTGACCGGCAAACCGTCCGACGCGGCCAGCGCAATCGATGCGCCGAGGAGGATTTCGTGGACCACCGATACTCCGAGCTACGGCTTGTTGGCGACGGCTATCGAGCGCCGGCGCCTTACAGTGAACGACAAAGAGCGTGATGCACGGTCTTGTCGGACTCGAGCGAGTCCGCACCACCGCTTCACGACTCACATACTATCGACGTCGCTGCGAAGTTCCGTAGACGACGCGACTTACACGCCCTACTGTTATTCTTGTGACCTCTTCTGTCAAGACGAGTGATGGTCACTCGGGTCACAGCAAAGGGCCCTATTTTGTGATCTGGATCACAAGTCATTTAGCTCGTATCGGTTGCACGGATGAGCTCGGCGACCGCCTTGCAAGGTTCGCTCGTTGGGCTAGATGCCCGGCAGCTCGTAGCAAGCAGCAGTAGCCCGCAGCCGTCGGCTACCAGCTAGCCGCTACGTAAACCACTGGAACCCATTCGGTGACGAAGTAGCAGAGTCCCATGGGAATGGATCAAGTCCTCATCCAGCGCGCCATCGAAGGCGATGAGCGGGCGCTGCAGGCCCTATGGTCGCAGCACTCGCCACACATCGACGCCGTCATCCGGCGTCTGGTCGGCGACCCCGACCTCGCCGCCGACGTCGCGCAGGAAGTGTGGATTCAGATCTTCAGGGCACTCCCGTCTTATCGCGGGGAGTCGCAGTTCGGAACATGGGCCCACCGCATCGCCGTCAACCGGACGCTCAACGCACTCAGGCGAACACGCCGGATCGCGAAGTCCGAAGCAGATATCGAGGACGACACCGTCGCGGTGGAACACGACAGCGAGCGCGCCCTGCTCGCCGCGAGCATTGAGGAAGCAGCGAACCGGTTGTCGCCCGGGGCGAGGACCGTATTCATGATGCACGACGTCGAAGGCTACACGCACGAGGAGATTGCCCGCGAGCTTGGCATCACCCCGGGCGGATCGAAATCCCAGCTGTTCAAGGCGCGCGCAAAGCTTCGCCGGCTGCTTGCGCACGTGGTGGATGGACTCACGCCAGACACGGATCCCGAGAATGTCGCACCTGTCTTCTGAGCGCCTCGCCGAGCTTGCCGACGGCGAACCCACCGTCGCGGAAGCGGAGCACCTCGCCGCGTGCGCGATCTGCGCCGCCGAGCGGAGTGCACACCGACGGCTGTTGTCCATGGCATTGGACGAGCGTGACCGCATCGCCCCACCGCTCACGGAGTGGTCGACGCTGGCGGCGAAGCTGCGTGAACAACGCATCGTCGCCGATGACTACGTGGCACCATCGACCGTCGAGACCGGCGTCGTGCCCATCGCGAAGCCAAGACCGCACCGGCGTGCGTGGCTCGGTGGACTCCGCGTCGCGGCAGGACTCGTGTTCGCCGTGGGCTTTGGTGCGTTAGGCAGGATGAGCGCCGGCGCCAGCGTCGCGCCATCCGGCAAAGAGATGACAACGTTGGCGAGTCGGGTTTTCCGCGGCTCGGCTGAAAAGGTCATGCCGTCCGTGTTCGGCGATCCGACATCGCCATTCAGTAGCGTGGAAGACGCGCTCGCCACCCTCGAAACCTCACAACGCAACTACGATCGCGCCGTGGCGTTCATTGCCGCTCACGATTCCACAGTGCAGTCGCCCGACGCGGGCGATGTGTTCCGCACGCGTCTGGCGGCGCTCGACGAGATGGCCGAGACGTCGCGGCAGGCGCTCTCGGTGGCGCCTGCGGACCCCGTGCTCAACCAGTACTACCTCTCGACGCTCGGCGCGCGTGAGGTCACGCTCCGACAGCTCGGGAGCGTGCTTCCGCCGGGCACTCGGCTCACACGTTTCTAGCTCGTGCCCTTCCTACGAACCCGTTGTGGCGTTGCCACCTGAATTTTTCGATGGATAGCAGCAGGTATTCAACTCCGCGTATGCGATCACTCACGTTCCTCATCCTCACGGTGTCGTCGGCGACGGTGGCCGTCGGGCAGCAGCCCGACAAGCCGCGATGTCGCGACTGCGCGACCGCCGAGGGGCGTGCATCGACGGAGGCTCGCCTGGCGCAGATGCGCGACTCGCTGCGCCTGCGTGCCGGTTTCGAGGGCGAAATCGAGAGCATCGCGGCACAGCTCCTCATGGTGACGCAGCTACAGACCCGCGCGAGCCAGGCGCTCGATGCCCTGCGGTCCGGCCAAGCGGCTGAAGCGAATCGGTCGCAGGTGGAGGCGGTCGCCCGCCAGCTCCGTGAGCAGATCGACCAGGCGGCCCAACGGTCTCAGATGCTTCGGACGCAGCTCGCCTCGCTCTGTGATCGGAGCTCGAAGCCCGAGGGTTACATGGGCATCACGTTCTCGGCGACCATGAGCGCCGACGCTGGCCGATCGGGCGGTGAGGTCTTCCGCTTCGCGGAGAACCCCACGGTGGAGACGGTCGAGCCGGGCTCTCCGGCCGAGCGCGCGGGCGTCGCCAAGGGCGATGAGATCATCCTCATCGATGGCCAGTCGGTGGTTGGGCGCGACATCGCGTTCAACCAGCTGCTGCGCCCCGGAGCCCGCCTCCCGCTCCGCGTTAGGCGCGATGGCGACACGCGGGATGTGCTCCTCGTCATCAAGCAGCGTCCACCGTCGCTCGACAATGGATGTCCGTTCCTCGACGCGCGTATAATGGCGGCGTTTGGGGATCCGATCTCGATCGGGCGGTGGCCGTTGAGTGGTGGGATCGTTCGCGGCGCACCGCTTCCGCCAGCCGCGACTCCAGGGTCGGGTGCGCGACCGCGAGTCGCTCCTCGCGCCGCGGAGCCGACGACCGCGGTCGTGGTCGGGGCGAACGGCGTCGTGACGGTCACGCCCGCTGCCCCGCTCGTGCCGAGTGTGCCAATGCCTGCCCCTAACGCGGTCGAGACGTCGCCGCCAGATCAGCGGAACGTGTTCGTCTTCTCCCGCATGTCAGCGCCGATGGTCATTGCCGGCGCGACGATCGTGCGGACGAACGCCGATCTACGCGAGACGTTCGGCGTCAAGAGCGGTGTGCTCGTTCTCGACGTGGCCCGCGGGTCACCGGCCTACAGCTCCGGCCTCAAGGGCGGCGATGTCATCGTATCCGTCGGCCGAGTCGCCGTGACGTCGCCGTTGTCGATCCAGCGGGCGATCGAGACGGCGGATGGGACGGAGCTGCCGCTCCGCATCATCCGTAAGAAGAAGGCGCAGTCCCTGACGCTGCGCTGGTAGCGTCGTCCGAGGAGCTCAGCTTCCGTGCGTTAGGCACGAGACTCTTGTGGATCGAGAGGGCGGCCACGGCGCCCTCGGCCGACGCGACGACGGCGAGCTGCGGTCCCGGGGTGACATCGCCGGCGGCCCATACGTGCTTGACCGATGTGTGGTGGTGCTCATCCACAATGATCTGGCCGTCCTCGTCGCGCTCACATGCGAGCTGGGCGCCCAGGTCATCGGCAGGGCGCTGCGATAGGCTGAAGAAGAGGTGGTCGCAGTCCAGGTGCATGCCGCCCTCGAGCTCCAGAGAGTAGATCCAGTCGCCCTGCGGCACGACCCGCTCGACGCGGGCAGATAACACGGGGATGTTCAGCGCGTCGAGCCTCTCACACTGATCCGCATCGAGGTCGGGGTCGCGGCCATTCGTGCAGATCACGATGTCGCGCGTCCACGTCGTGAGGTTGAGCGCCATGCCGGCAGCTTTCCTGCCGGACGCGAGCACAACCACCTTCGTGCCGCGTGTCTCGTACCCGTCGCAGTCAGGACAGACGTGCGCGGCGCTGCCGTACACCTGCTGTAGACCCGGTATTTTCGGCCATTCGTCGCGCAGCCCGAACGCGAGCAGCAGACGAGCCGCCCGCAGCGTGCGCGTCTCGGCGCGAGGTGAGTTGTCCCACGGCGCGCGCGGAGACCCCGAGCCGCGGTGATCGTCGTGCGCCTTTGTCCCGCGCATCGGGTCGAATTGAAGCTCGAAGCCGACACTGGTCCTCCGGACCCGGACGACGAATCCATCGATGAGCTCGACACCGTACTGGCGACACTCGTCGCGGGTCTTCCCGCGAAGCTCAGCCGGCGTAATCCCCGGGTGGCCGGGAAAGCCGTTCACGCCGCGTGTCTCCCAATTGCGGGGGTCGCCGGAATCGATGACGACGACGCGATGCAGATAGCGCCCAAGCCAGAGCGCTGCCGTCAGCCCTGCGGGTCCGCCGCCGACTATAGCTACGTCATAGGGATCGCTCACATCGGGCGGTGAAGGCAGACTTGGTGCCACGCGTCGGGAATCGGGAATCGGGGAATCGGGAATCGAAAACCCTCGGGACGCTCATCTCGTGTAGAGAGGCCTCCCGAGGGGTCTACGATTCCCGATTCCCGATTCCCGATTCCCGGCTACTTCACCTTCCCCGGAGGCAGCGTATAGAGCAGTCTCGCCGTAGCGCGATCCGCGTCGGACAGTTCCTTCACGCGCACCTTCGGCGTCATGATGTTCGCCGTGTCCGTCGTGTGATCGAGACCGATCAAGTGGCCGACCTCGTGGAGTGCAATCGCGCGAACGGCCGAACTGTCCAGCGGCTCTCCGCCGCGGTGGTGAATCGCGAGCACAATGTTCGCCTCGACGATCCACCAATCATCGTCATGCGCCCAGAGCGTCTTACCGCTGATCTGCTCGTCGAAGCGGTCGATCCAGTTGACGTGAATGTCCGCCTTTGCCGAGTCGTGAACGAACGTGAACATGAGCGGGATTCCCGTCAGCGCCCACTCCTCGAACGCGGCGCGCACGATGTCGGGGTATCCGACGCTGAAATCCGTCGTGGTCGATTGCGGCTGAATCCACACCCGAAGCGGACGGTTCCGACGATCCGGCCATCGAGCCAGTGCGGAGTCGCGCTGCAGCAGCAGTTCATCCACGTACGTGCCGGGCGAGCCTTCGCGCAGCCGACGGCGAATGTCGTCGAGGTCGCGCGGCGCGGATACGTCTCCCGTGACCGGTGTCTCGGCGGGCCGCACGCGACGCGTCTCCGACGCGCTGCTCGCGATCGGTGCAGACACCGCTCCGCCAAGGTACTCGGAGTACACACGCGCACTTCGCGCCTCGACGGCGACAAATACTGCGAGCGCAGTGACTACAGCACCGAACACCAGTTCGAGACGACGCATTACTCGTGGTTACGCCGTGGGAGTCGACAGAAACGACTCGACGAGGGTGAAGAACAGCTCTGGCGATTCCCAAAACGGCATATGGCCCGCGTCGGGGATCACTTCGAGACGAGTATTCCCGAGCGTTGCAACGATCTCACGTGCAACGCCGACGGGTAGCAGATCTCTTTCTCCGTGCATGACGAGCGTTGGCACCGAAACGGCACGGAGCAACGCTCGCCAGTCGTAACCCTCACCACGCAGCCGCGCCGCGACTGCAGCGCCGGTCCGACTATGTGATCGCGGTGGCGAAAACATCGCGGCAAGTGATGCATCGGCGAACCACGCCGCGTACATCGCGCGCGAGTACGCGCTGTGGATGCCCGGGTCGGGTCGAAGCAGCGCGTCGGTGTCGATGTGCTCGAGAATCGCGCGATCGCTCGGACCCAACCGCGGCAGCGCATCGCGAAGGAGATTCTCCTGCCAGTTGCCGACAGGACCGACGCTATCGACGAGCACGAGTCGCCGAACAGCACTTCGATCTCGTTCACTCGCCAGCATGGCGAGGCCACCGCCCCACGAGTGGCCTAACACGTCCCAGGTGCCAAGGCCTAGGGCTTCGCGAATCGCGGGCAGATCGCCGGCATCGTGCTCGATACGAGCGGCACTCGCACCGGGCGGTGCTTGCGATGCCCCCCGACCTCGCTGGTCGTAGAGGATGAGCTGACGGCGCTCGGACAAGGGAGCGAGTGCGGGCCACAACAGATTGTGATCGAACAACAGTCCGCCATTCACACACACGAGCGGTATCGCGCCGTGTATCTCAGGGGAGAGGTATACGGCGAACTCGAGCCCGCGTGCGCGAACGGCGCGCCGTACTAGGCGCGGCGCTCTAGGGCGCGAGCGTCGAAAAGCGATGAACCGGTCGCGGGGGGTGATCTTCGGAAGGAAACGGCCGCGACAAGATAGTGATATACATCACAATCGCAACAGTTCCGTCAGGGACTGTTGGTCCTACTGCCTGGGCTTTCGACCCACGAGCCTGCTCAGCACGCCAGCGAGATAATCGACGAGCGCCCGGAACAGTACGGGGATGAGTCGCACTGGCTGCCCCGACCCACGCGCGGTCGAGCGGGGCGCGGCGGTTGGCAGTGGCGAAGTGGGAACGATGGACCCGGATGTCGGTGTCGCCAGAACGGACGCCCAGCCAGGTTGCGGTGGCGGCGCGATAGGCGGCTCGGCCGCCGCGTTCGTCTCACTGGGTCCAGGCGCCTCACTCGCGGTGGGGCCACCCGACGTACCAGCGGCGAGAGTCGCTCGGACGCACTCCGTGAACTGCTTGAACATCTGCTTGTTCACACTCTCGATCATGCCGCGACCGAACTGGGCTACCCGTCCGACAACGTCGATGTCCGCGACGACGCGTACCTCGGAGCTGCCGTTTGCGAGCGCGACTACCGAGCTGGTCATCGTCATCTTGGCCGACCCGGCACCGCCGCTCTCGCGTCCTTCACCGGTCATCTTCACGACGCGGTTCGCGTCATCGCGTTCCGTGAGAATCACCTTGCCCGCGTACGCGGTCGAAATCGGTCCGACCTTCACCTTGACTCGGCCGAGAAACGTCGTGTCGTCTTGAACCGACGTCAGCTCGGCTCCGGGAAGACAGTTCACGACTTGCCGAGGATCGGTGAGGTACGACCATACACGATCGGGGTGCGCCTGAATCTCGAAGACCTCTTCGATCCGGATCCCCATCGCGCCCTCCGTTCGTGCGGCCAGCGGTCATTGACACCGGGAAACCGCGAGACACTTTAGCGCGAGCAGCGCGCGGGTCAAGGCGCGCGTTGTTGTTTATGCACCAACAAAACTCGAGGAGGTGCCGATGATCCCGTCTCGGTTCGATTATGTCGCGCCCTCCACCCTGGACGACGCCGTAACGCTGCTGCGGGAGCACGGCGGCGAGGCGAAGGTTCTGTCGGGTGGGCAGAGTCTCATTCCGATGCTCAAGCTCCGCCTTGCCACGCCCACCGTGCTCGTGGACATCAACCGGATTCCCGGGCTCGATTACGTCGAAGAGCGCGATGGCGCGTTGCACATTGGCGCGCTCGCGAGAGAGGCAGAGCTCGAGCGGTCGGCCGTGGTGCGCGCGCGGTATCCGTTGCTCTTCGATACGGCGCGGGTGATCGCCGATCCGATCGTGCGGAACTCGGCGACGATCTGCGGTAACGTCGCACACGGCGATCCGGGCAACGATCACCCGGCGACGATGATCGCGCTCGACGCATCGTTCGTCATTCGCGGGGCGAACGGAACACGGACTGTCGCGGCGCGCGACTTCTTCGTGGGACTGTTCACGACGCTGCTCGAGCCGGATGAGATCGTGACGGAGATCGTGATTCCGTCGCCGCCGGCGCGCTCCGGTGGAGCGTACATGAAGCTCGAGCGTAAGGTCGGCGACTTCGCGACGGCCGCGGTCGCAGCTCAGCTCACGCTCGACAGTACGGGTGCTTGTCAGCGGGCCGGCATCGCCCTGACGAATGTGGGAGCGACGCCGATCCGCGCAGCGAGCGCCGAAGCGTTCCTCGCCGGGAAGCCGCTCGATGCCACGACGATCGGGGAAGCGGCAACGATGGCCGCATCGGCAGCCGAGCCGGTGGCGGATCGCCGCGGCAGCGAGGAGTACAAGCGGGACCTCGTCCGCGTGCTGGCGGCGCGGGCACTTCAGAAGGCCGCGCGCCGGGCGCGCGGCGAGACCGGCACGGGAGAGGCCTGACATGTCCACGCATTCCATTACCGTCACGGTCAACGGCCAAGCGCACTCGGCCGAGGTCGAGTCGCGACTGCTGCTCGTGCATTTCATTCGCGACACGCTGCGCCTAACGGGCACACACATCGGCTGTGATACCAGCCACTGTGGCGCATGCACCGTACTGCTCGACGACCATCCGGTGAAGTCGTGCACCATGTTCGCGGTCCAGGCCGACGGACGCGCGATCCGGACGGTGGAAGGCCTGGAGCAGGGCGGGGCGCTCCATCCCGTGCAGGCCGGCTTCAAGGAAGAACACGGACTGCAATGCGGCTACTGCACTCCCGGGATGATGATGACGGCGACGGCGCTCTTGGAGCACAGCACGAACCCGACCGAGGCGGAGATTCGTCAGGCGATCTCCGGGAATCTGTGTCGGTGTACGGGGTACGTGAACATCGTGAAGGCCATTCAGCACGCGGCGGGCGCGATGCAGGCCGCTAGCGTCGCGGCACCCGCGAAGAATGTTGCCGCCGAAACCGCCACCACCGCCTAACACTCGAGTGTCGTCCCTCGCCTGACGGCTCGGGATGACGGGGATCCGCAAATGATACAACAGCCGCGCACCAGCCCCGAAGTCGGTGGAATGGGGCACTCGATGAAGCGCAAGGAGGACGGCCGCTTCATTCGAGGAAAGGGGAACTACGTCGATGACATCGTGCTGCCCGACATGCTGTTCATGGACATCGTGCGCACGCCGTACCCGCACGCCAAGATCCTGAATATCGACACGTCTCGGGCGCTCGCCACACCGGGCGTGCTCGCGGTGATCACCGGACGCGATCTCGAGAAATACAACCTGCACATGATGCCGACGCTCATGAGCGACACGCAGATGGTGTTGCCCACGGATCGCGTCGTGTATCAATCGCAGGAGGTCGCCGCGGTCATCGCCACGAGTCGTTATGCGGCCGCGGATGGTGTGGCGGCCGTCGAAGTGGATTACGAGCCGCTGCCGGTGGTGGTCGATCCGTACAAGGCGATCGAGCCCGGGGCGACGCTCGTCCGGCCGGACCGGAAGGACACGAACCACATCTGGCACTGGGAAGCCGGCAACAAGGATGCGACGGAGCAGGTGTTCAAGGACGCGGACCTCACCGTGTCGGAGCACATCTACATCCCGCGCATTCATGTCGCGTCGATCGAGACATGCGGCTGCGTCGCGAGCTACGACAAGGCCCGCGAGCAGCTCACGGTCTACATGACGACTCAGGCACCGCACGCCGTGCGGACGGTCGTCGCGCTCGTCGCCGGGCACGTGGGACTCTCCGAGGAGCGAATCCGGATCGTCTCGCCGGACATCGGTGGCGGATTTGGCGGCAAGGTTCCAGTCTATCCGGGTTATGTGGTCGCCATCGCGGTGTCGTTCCTGTTAGGCAAGCCGATCAAGTGGATCGAGGATCGGATGGAGAACCTCCAGGCCGACTCCTTTGCGCGCGACTATCACATCGATGCCGAGCTGGCTCTCAAGAAGGACGGGACCATCACGGGACTTCGCGTGAAAACGCTCGCCGACCATGGGTGTGCCGACGCTGCCGCGAACCCCTCGAAGTTCCCGGCTGGGCTGTACAGCATCGTCACTGGGTCGTACGACATCGCTGCCGCGCACGTCGCCGTCGATGCGGCCTACACGAACAAGCCGCCAGGCGGCGTTGCGTATCGCTGCAGCTTCCGTGTCACCGAAGCCGTACATGCGATCGAGCGGCTCACCGACATCGCGGCCCACGAGCTCAAGATGGATCCGGCCGAGTTCCGGCTGAAGAACTTCATCAAGCCGGAGCAGTTCCCGTACAAGTCCGCGACGGGCTGGACCTACGACAGCGGGAACTACAAGGCCGCGCTCGAGCTCGCGATGCAGAAGATCAACTACGCCGAGCTCCGGCGCGAGCAGCTCGAGAAGCGAGCGCGCGGTGAGCTCATGGGGATCGGGATCTCGAGCTTCACCGAGATCGTCGGCGCGGGACCATCGCACACCTTCGACATCCTCGGCCTCAAGATGTTCGATTCGGCCGAGATTCGGATTCATCCCACGGGCAAGGCGATCGCGCGATTCGGGACGAAGTCGCAGGGCCAGGGCCATGAGACGACGTATGCGCAGATCGTGGCCGAGGAGTTGGGCATTCCCGCCGCGCACGTGCAGGTCGAGGAGGGCGACACCGATACCGCGCCGTACGGGCTCGGCACGTATGCGAGCCGCTCGACGCCGGTGGCCGGCGCCGCCGGTGCAATGGCCGCGCGGAAAATCCGGGACAAGGCGCGCAAGATCGCGGCGTATCTCCTCGAGGCGAGCGAGGAGGATCTCGAGTGGACGCCGGGCAAGTTCACGGTGCGGGGCTCGCCTGATCGGTCGAAGACGATTCAGGAGATCGCGTTTGCCGCGTACACGAACCATCCTCAGGGAATGGAAGCGGGGCTCGAGGCGGTGAGCTACTACGATCCGCCGAACCTCACGTTCCCGTTCGGGAGCTACATCTGCGTCGTGGACATCGACAAGGGCACCGGCGATGTGAAAGTGCGCCGATTCGTTGCAGTCGACGACTGCGGGAACATCATCAATCCGATGATCGTCGACGGACAGATTCACGGCGGGCTCACGCAGGGCCTGGCGCCGGCGCTGTTCGAGGAGATCCAGTACGACGAGAACGGCAACATCCAGGGCGGCAGCTTCATGGACTATCTGTTGCCGACCGCGATGGAGACGCCCAACTGGGAGCTCGACAAGACCGTGACGCCGAGCCCGCATCACCCGTTAGGCGCGAAGGGCGTGGGCGAGAGCGCGACGGTAGGCGCGCCACCGGCGATCGCGAACGCGGTCGTGGATGCGCTGTGGCACCTTGGCGTCAGACACGTCGACATCCCGATTACGCCATTCAAGGTTTGGAAGATTTTGCGGGAGAAGGGAGTGAGTGAATAGGGACATCGGGACTAGGGACTGGGGACTCGGCCGGGAGCCTTCTTGCACCGAAGAGGCCTCCGTGCCGCGTAATAGCATCCCGGCCGAGTCCCTAGTCCCGAGTCCCCAGTCCCTATGACGAGCGACATCTACACCGAAGCGGCGGCACTTCGCGCCGCCCGCACGCCGTTCGTCCTGGCGACGGTCGTCGCGAGCTATCCGCCACAGAGCGTTCGCCCGGGCGCAAAGGCGATCGTCCGGGCCGACGGTTCGATCCACGGGTGGATCGGTGGCGGCTGCGTGCAGCCGGTCGTTAGGCAGGAATCCGTCGACGCCCTGGCCGACGGCCGGCCGCGGCTCGTCCGCATGAACGTGGGGACTGGCGGTGCGGACACTGGCGCGACCCGGCACGGCGACGTTCGCGAGTATCCCATGACATGCCAGGGCGAGGGTGGGATCGAAATCTATCTCGAGCCGGTGCTCGCGGCTCCGCGCCTTGTGCTGCTCGGGCACACGCCAGTCGTACAGTCCCTGGCGCGCCTGGGCGCGGAGTTGGGGTTCGACGTCATCGTCGGATCCGCGGCAGTGCCACCCGACCTGTTCCCACCGGGCGTTCGGGTCATGACGGACAGTGGAGCAGCACTCGCCGGCGCCGACGCGACGACGTACGTCGTCGTCGGCACGATGGGCGCCGGTGACGAGGCCGCGCTCGCGGCAGCGGCGGCGAGCGAGGCGCCGTACGTCGGTCTCGTCGCGAGTCGCAAGAAAGCCCGCTATCTCATCGACTACGTACGCGCGGAAGGCACCGCGACCGAACGACTGGCCCGCGTCAAGTTCCCGGCAGGCCTCGATCTGGGCGGAATGAGCGCATCGGAGATCGCGCTCAGCGTCCTGGCAGAGATCGTTCAGCGGCGATACGGCAGGCCTAACGCCAGTTCGTCGTCCGCCGCCGTGGCGAGCGACGCCCCCACTCCATTGCAGCGGAGCGGAGGACCGCGGACCGCGGCCCCGGTCATGGCGCGCGATCCCATCTGCGGGATGCCTGTCGACACCTCCACGGCGCGATACACGGTCGTGGAGGGCGATGAGACGCTCTACTTCTGCTGCCCCGGCTGCCGCGCCGCCTACCTGCGGCGCCGGGCGGAGTCCGCGACGTGAAAGAAACGATCGCGCGCCTGCAACACGCGATGGCGGCACAGGGGTACGTCACGGATCGCGCGACTGCCACGGCGGCGTACCTCGCGCTGACGCTCCACAAACCGCTGCTCGTCGAAGGTCCGCCAGGCGTGGGGAAAACCGAAATCGCCAAGGTGCTGGCCGGAGTCCTCGACACGGAGCTGATACGCCTTCAATGCTACGAAGGCCTCGACGCGAGCACCGCACTCTACGAGTGGAACTACCCGAAGCAACTGCTACACATCAAGCTCGGTGAAGGGGCGGGACAGTCCATCGGCGAGCGCGAGGCGCAGATCTTCAGCGAGCCATTTCTGCTCGAACGCCCGTTGTTGCGCGCGATCCGCGCCTCGCGGCAGACCGTGTTGCTCATCGACGAGATCGACCGAAGCGACGAAGAGTTCGAGGCGTTCCTCCTGGAGGTGCTCTCCGAGCATCAGGTCACGATCCCGGAGATCGGCACCGTGCGAGCGACGTACGAGCCATGCGTCGTCTTGACGTCCAACCGTACGCGTGAGTTGTCCGAGGCACTGCGGCGCCGCTGCCTCTACCTCTGGATCGATTATCCGTCGCTCGAGAAGGAAGTGGAGATCGTGCGCGCGAAGGTGCCCGCCATCGACACGAAGCTGGCAGCGTCCGTCGCGGCGTTCGTGCAGGCCGTGCGACGCCACCGCCTCATCAAAACGCCTGGCGTAGCGGAGACGCTCGATTGGGCGCACGCACTCGTTGCGCTGGGCGCCAACACGATCGACGACGATACGGCGTCCGAAACGTTAGGCTGCGTCCTCAAGGACGAAGCCGACATCCGTCAGATCCGGGCCGAGGTCGCGAGCCGTGGTGCAGCCGCCGTCGTTGCGGCCGGTGAGAGTACGGAGTGACCGCACTCGCGGATCCGGCGTTCCTCGTTACCGAGTTCAGCCGCCGTCTGCGGGACCACGGTGTCGCCACGACGACTGTTTCGGGTATCGATGCGGTTCGCGCGCTCGGCGCGATAGATCCGACGGACAAGCGCGATGTCTACCTCGCGTTTCGAGCGATCTTCGTCCAGCGGCGAAACGACCTTGCGGTCTTCGACGCGCTCTTCCAGGAATGGTGGGCATCGGCCTATGCAGCCCCGGACGCGAAGAGAACGCGTGCCGGTTCGGACACACCGAACCCGCCGGTCATCGCCCCATGGGATGAGCCAAAGGCCGGAAGTGCCACGGCGCTTACGAGGTGGGCGTCCTCGCGCGATGACACGGACGGAGAGGAATCCATTCCGCTCGCTGCGCCGAGCACGCGCGACGCGACTGCGACGAAGGACTTCCGCTGTTACGCGAGCGACGACCTCGCTGCGCTCGAGCAGGTCGCGGCGATGATCGTCAAGCGACTGCGCAGTCGTCGGAGTCGCCGGTGGCGTCAGGCACGACGCGGCGCGCGGCTCGACCCGCGTCGCATCGTACGACTGGCCCTCGCTACGGGCGGCGACCCGATCCGGCTCGCGCGCCGGCAGCGCGCCCTTCGCCGGACCAAGCTCGTCGTGCTGTGCGATGTGTCCGGTTCGATGGACCTCTACAGCCGGTTCCTCCTGCAGGTGCTCTACGCACTCCAGCACGCGTTCGCCCGCGTGGAGACGTTCGCGTTCAGCACGCGGGTCGTGCGCATTACGGATTCGCTCGCGCGTGAGAGCTATCGGGAAGCACTGCGAGCGCTGGAGGCGGTTGCCGAGAGCGGATGGTCTGGCGGGACGAAGATAGGGGAGAGCGTCGAGGCCGTGCGCGTCGGGTGGCCTCGACTCTTCGATCGTCGGACCGCGCTGATCATTTTGAGCGACGGATGGGACACAGGCGACCCCGCCGTCCTTGGCTCGGCGTTGAGCAACCTGCGCCGCCGAGTTGGCCGGATCATCTGGCTCAACCCATTGCTCGCAAGTCCGTCCTACGAGCCGCTCACCCGGGGCATGCAGGCGGCACTGCCACACCTGCACGTCTTCGCACCGGCGCACGATCTGGCGAGTCTGGAGCGACTGGCCAGCCACCTCAGCTTTTGAAAGCGAGATGAACGTGATGAAACGGCCGCGCTGGATTCTGGTCGTGTCGTGTGCCGCGTTAGGCTTGCGGCCGTCGGTCGTGCTGGCACAGGCAACCCGGTCGGCAGGACCGGTCGAGGTCTACGAGGCGTCGATCACGGACCTCCAGAACGCCATGGCCACGGGCCGAACGACCTCGGTCGCACTCGTGGACGCGTACCTGGCGCGGATCGCGGCGTACGACCAGCGCGGGCCTGAACTCAACGCGATGATCCGGCTCAACCCTAACGCGCGAGTCGAGGCGCGCCGGATGGACGAGGAGCGCCGGCAGGGCAAGGTGCGAGGCCCCCTGCACGGCATCCCGATCATCATCAAAGACAACTTCGATACCTCCGACCTCCCGACCAGCGGGGGCTCGCTGGCCCTCGCCAACCATCAGACGAGAGATGACGCGTTCGTGGTTCGGCGGCTTCGCGATGCGGGCGCGGTCATACTCGGCAAGTCGAACATGCACGAGCTGGCCGCGGGCATTACGACCATCAGCTCACTGGGGGGCCAGACGCGCAATCCGTACGATCCGCGCAGGTGCCCTGGCGGGTCCAGCGGCGGGACCGGCGCTGCGATTGCGGCGAGCTTCGCGGCGGTGGGCTGGGGCTCGGACACGTGCGGTTCGATTCGAATTCCGTCCGCGTTCGGCAGTCTCGCCGGCCTGCGGCCGACGCAGGGACTCGTGAGCCGCAGTGGTGTGATGCCGCTTTCCCACACACAGGACATCCCAGGGCCACTGGCGCGTACGGTTCGCGACCTCGCGATCGCCCTCGACGCCACCATCGGCATTGATTCTGCCGATGCCGCGACGCGCGTCCTCGCAGGGCGGGCGTTACCGAAGTTCACCGACTCGCTGAACGCGGACGCCCTGCGCGGCACTCGGATCGGAATTCTCACCAGTTACTTCACCGATGCCGACGGCGAGATTCTCGACACCGTTCGCTCGGCAATTCGCGCGATGAAGGCTGCGGGCGCCGACACCGTGCGCGTTGACATCGCGGCGTTCGACAGCCTGATCGCCAACACGAGCGTCATCAATTACGAGCACAAGTTCGACATGATCGACTATCTGGCGAAGACGCCGGGTGAGCCGATCACGTCGATCGCCGATATTCTTGCCTCGGGGTTGGAGAGCGGAGCGCTGGAGGCGCGCTTGAAGCTGGCTGACAGTCTCGGCACGCGCGACAACGACGCCTACCGTCGTGCGCTGTCGCGGCAGGTCGTCCTGCGCGACCGAATCGCGGCGATCATGGACAGCCTGCGACTCGACGCGCTCGTGTACCCGACAATGCGCCGGAGGCCGGCGTTCGTGGGGGATCCGCAACTGGGATCGACGTGTGCGCTCAGCGCCCAGACCGGATTGCCGGCGCTCAGCATTCCGGCCGGGTTCACGAGTGAGGGGCTCCCGGTTGGGATCGAGCTGCTCGGGCGCGCATTCGGGGATGCGAGGTTGGTTGGCATGGGCTACGCGTTCGAACAACTGGGGCCGCACCGGCGTGCGCCATTCTCGACACCGCGTCTCGTGGCAGGGAAGGCGCCGATCAGTGCCGCGTTTGCCACCACCGCCACCGGCACCTCCGGGCGTGCGGTCACCGCCCGCTTTGCATTCGACCACATGAGCGGCAGGTTAGGCTATGACCTCGACGTACGCGGCCTGCCGCGGTCGAAGGTCCAGGCGGTGGTGCTGATCCGGCGCGATGCCGCTGGCCGAGGACGCGTCGTGCAGCGGCTTTCTGGTCCCGGTGTGGCGTCGGAATCTGGTGTGGCATCGTTAGGTGCGGTCGAGCGTGTCGCCCTGCTGGACGGTCAATTGTTTCTCGCGTTGGTCACGTCCGATCAGCCGCCGGTACACGCGCGCGTCGTCATTCCGAAATAACGCTGACGTTCTCGGAGACGCACGATGGAATTTCGGCAGCTCGGGCGGTCGGGACTTCGCGTTCCCGTTCTCGCGTTTGGCACGGCGACATTCGGAGGTGGCAACGACTTCTATCGCGCCTGGGGCAGTACCGACGTCGCCGAGGCGAAGCGACTCGTCGACCTGTGCCTCGATGCGGGCGTATCGTTCTTCGACACGGCGAACTCCTATTCCACGGGGATGGCGGAGGAGATCCTGGGTGCCGCCATCGCGGGGCGTCGCCAGGACATCATCCTCGCGTCGAAGGCAACGTTCCCCATGGGACCGGGCCCTAACGATGCCGGCTCCTCGCGCCATTTTCTGCGCAGAGCCTGCGAGGACAGTCTGAGGCGGCTTCGCACCGATCACATCGATGTGTACTACATGCACGGCTTCGACGAGAACACGCCCGTCGAGGAGACGCTGAAGGCGCTTGACGCGCTCGTGACGAGCGGCAAGGTCACCTACGTTGCGTGCTCGAACTTCTCCGGCTGGCAGCTGATGAAATCGCTCGCGATCTCCGATCGGTACGGCTGGGCACCATACGTGGCGCACCAGGCCTACTACTCGCTGGTCGCGCGCGAGTACGAGTGGGAGCTCATGCCGCTGGCGATCGACCAGGGCGTCGGGACGGTTGCGTGGAGTCCACTCGCGGGTGGGGCGCTGGCCGGCAAGGTTCGCCGCGGCCAGCCGATTCCGGACGGGTCGCGCGTCAGCCAGCTCGGGCTCGAGCGTGCTGGCGATGTCGAGCGCCTATTCGACATCGTCGCGGTGCTCGAGGAGATTGCCAGAGAGACGGGCAAGACCGTGCCACAGGTGGCCTTGAACTGGGTGCTCTACCGCCCGACGGTCGCGAGTGTTGTGATCGGCGCACGCTCGGAGATCCAGCTGCGCGAGAATCTCGCGGCTGCCGATTGGCGGCTCGATAGCGCCCACGTCGCGAGGCTCGACGCAGTGAGCAACCGCCGTCCGATCTACCCGTACTGGCACCAACGGCTGAACCCGCGGCTCGTGACGCCGGCGGTATAAGCTGGTTTGGGGGTCAGACTACCGTCCGCTGCCAAAGCCGGACCGAATCGAGTATTATACTTGCAAGTATGTAATTTCAGATTCAGCATGCCTGCCAAAGCACTCCGATGGGAGCGGCGGCCCGACGACCGCCCGCATGAAATACTCGATGCCGCGCTCCGCGTATTCGCCGAGCGTGGCTACCGCAATACGCGCCTCGAGGACATCGGCGAGGCGGCGGGCGTCACGAAGGGCGCGATCTACCACTATTTCGCCAACAAGGAAGCACTGCTCCTCCGCGCCATCGAACATCGCAGCGAGGAGGCCTTCGGCCGAATCGAGGAGATCCTGCGCGACAAGACGGCACCGGTGTCCACGCGCCTGCGCCTCGTCGTCCGTCGGTGGTTCGCGTCGGTCCCGAAGGAACGGCTCGCCGTCGTGACGCTGCTGCTCCAGGGCATCGCCCACGAGGCACCCGACGCATTTCGTCGCTGGCTCGCTGGCGGACCGACCGCCTCTACTCGGCTGATCGCAACACTGGTGCGCGAAGGCCAGGCCCGCGGAGAATTCCGTCCGGACGCCGACGCCGACGTGGCGGCGCGAATGCTGGTCTCCGGTCTGTTGCAGCAGACGGTGTGGCAACAGTACGTCGAGAGCGTGCCAGACGTCGGCGTCACGCAGGAACGACTCGTGGATTCCGCGCTGGAGTTGTTCCTCCACAGCCTGCGTCCAATCGGCCGCGCTGGCTCCCTTCGGATCAAACGGTAACCCGATGACCATCCCGCTCGCCGCACAGGTGGCGGTCCTTATTCTACCCGCCAGTATGCAATTCGGAGTTGGCCGGTGAGCGCGACCGCCACGCGTCTCGACGACGCAGTTCGCCCCACGCTGCCGGTAGACGTCCTTTCGGCGAAGCCAGTGGCCGAGCCCCGGCATGGCGAGGAGCACCGCTATCTCATCGCATTCGCGGTCGTGCTGGCGGCGCTGATGCAGGTCATCGACAGCTCGATCGTCAACGTCGCGCTCCCCGATATGATGGGGAACCTCGGGGCCTCGCTCGACGAGATCGCGTGGGTCACGACGGGCTACATCCTCGCGAGCGTCATCGTCATTCCGCTCACCGGCTGGTTGGGTCAGCTGTTCGGTCGCAAGCGCTACTTCGTCGGATCCATCATCGTATTCACCGCCGCGTCGTTCTTCTGCGGTGCGTCGCATACCCTCGGGACGCTCATCTTCTGGCGGATCATCCAGGGTATCGGCGGTGGCGCCCTCATGACGGTGTCGCAGGCCGTCCTGTTCGAGGCGTTTCCGCCCGAGGAGGCGGGCATGGCCATGGCGCTGTTCGGCGTGGGTGTCATGGTCGGGCCGACGATCGGGCCGACGTTAGGCGGGTGGCTCACGGACAACTACGGCTGGCCGTGGATCTTCTACGTCAACATCCCCGTCGGGATCCTCGCCGCCGTCATGATCGCGGCGTACGTTCACGACCGTGCCGACCAGCGCCGCCCCGGGCGTATCGACTACATCGGCATCGGACTGCTCGCTGTGAGTGTTGGCGCGCTGCAATACGTGCTCGAGCACGGGCAGCGTGAGGATTGGTTCGATTCCCGGCTGATCATCAGCCTGACGTTGACCGGTGTCATAGGGGGAGCGGCGCTTCTCTGGCGCGAGCTCACGACCAGCGAGCCCGTCATCGACTTCCGCGTGTTGCGCCATCGCCAGATGTGGGTCGGCACCCTGCTCGGTGTCGTAATGGGCATCGGGCTCTACGCCATGTCGTTCACACTGCCCGTCTTCCTCCAGGGTAACCTCCACATGACGGCGGAGCAGGCGGGCATCGCGTTGCTGCCGGGCGCGATTGCCACCGCGATATCGATGTTCATCGTCGGCCGCCTCACGAACCGCGTGGACCCGCGGATCCTCATCACGATCGGCGCGCTCATCTTCGCCACCGCGGCGTGGCAGCTCTCCCTCATCACGGGCGAAAGCGGCAGCGGCGATTTCTTCTGGCCTCTGATTTACCGTGGCGTGGGCCTTGGCCTCATGTTCGTGCCGCTCACGACGATTACACTCGCGGAGCTGTCGTCGAGTGAGCTCGCGCAGGGCACCGGTCTCTACAACTTCTTCCGTCAGCTCGGCGGGTCGTTCGGGATTGCCGGGATAGCGACGTTGCTATCGCGGTATACCGCGCAGTACCATGCCGTGCTGGCGGAGCACATCACGTCCATCGATGCGACGAGCGCGGGACGGGTCAAAGCGCTGACCCAGGGCATGATGAGCCAGGGCGCGGATGCGTGGACGGCGAGGGCTCGCGCCTATCGGCTGCTGGAAGCCCAGGTCATGGGGCAGGCGAGCGTCATCGCCTACTCCCGCGTGTACGTCCTGAGCGCGGTGATTATCCTCGCGATCATCCCGCTCCTCGTTTTGGTGCGGAAGACCCGCGGCGCTGGCGGTGGACACGCCGTGATGGAATAATCGTCGCAGTCTGGTTCGGCGCCGGTCTGCCCTCAACTCTGTCCGACGATGCGCTCCACCGTGTTCGCTCTTCGTCTGTCGACCGCGCTGCTCGCGATCGGCGCTGCAGCCCCCAGGGGCGTCTCGCCACAGGCTCGGCCCGCCGGCGGCGCGCCGCCATCGCAGCCGCAGCTCGGAACGCGCGGCGTGCCGATCATCCAGCGCGATGGACTGCGGTTCAAGGACCTGAACCGGAGCGGGGCGGTCGACTCGTACGAGGACTGGCGCCTAACGCCCGAGGCCCGGGCGCGCGATCTGGTGGGCCGCATGACGCTCGAGGAGAAAGCCGGAACCATGATGCATGGGACCGCGCGCGGTGTCGGTCCCATGGCCATGGCCGGCGTCGGGACGACCTACGATACGGCGGCGAATCGCGCGCTGATCGATGGCGCGAAGGTCACGAGCATGATCACGCGGCTGGGCGGCGAGCCGGCGGCGCTCGCCGCGCAGAACAACGCCTTGCAGGAGATCGCGGAGCGCACGCGCCTCGGGATCCCGGTCACCATCAGCACGGACCCGCGTCATCACTTCCAGTACGTGCTGGGCGCGAGCATCACCGAAGGACAGTTCTCACAGTGGCCGGAGACACTCGGTTTCGCAGCGTTAGGCGACACTGCTCTCATGAAACGATTTGGCGATGTGGCGCGACAGGAATACCGCGCTGTCGGCATCCACATGGCGCTCTCGCCTCAGGCGGACCTGGCCACCGAGCCCCGTTGGAGCCGCATCAACGGCACGTTCGGTGAGGATGCCGATCTGGCCGGTCGCCTGGTGGGTGCGTACGTCGCCGGCTTCCAGCATGGGACGCGTGGTGTCGACTCGGTGGGCGTTCAAACCGTCGTCAAACACTGGGTCGGATATGGCGCGGCGAAGGAGGGATTCGATAGCCACAACTACTACGGGCGGTTCGCGACGTTCCCCGGTGCGAACTTCGAGTATCACGTGCGCCCGTTTCTCCCCGCGTTTGCCGCGAACGTCGCCGGGGTGATGCCGACTTATTCGATCCTCGAAGGCGCGACATGGGACGGCAAGCCAATCGAGGCGGTCGGCGCGGGCTTCAACCATCAGCTGCTCACCGAACTCCTTCGTGGGCGCTACAGGTTTCGCGGCATCGTGCTCACCGACTGGGCGGTCACGAACGACTGCGAGGATCGCTGTCGCGGTGGCGCGCCTGCTGGCCAGCGCCCGTCGTTCGCCGACCTCGGCATGCCGTGGGGCGTCGAAGACCGGTCGATGCGGGCTCGATTCGTTCAGGCGGTAAAGGCCGGTGTCGATCAGTTCGGAGGGACGGAACGGGCAGACATGTTGATCGACGCTGTTCGAGCCGGGGAACTGACCGAGGCGCGTCTCGACAGCTCGGTGCAGCGCATCCTCACCGGGAAGTTCGCCCTGGGTCTGTTCGAGAACCCATATGTCGAGCCTTCCGAGGCGGCTCGCCGCGTCGGTACCGATGCATTCCGAAGCGAGGCGCTCAACGCTCAGCGCCGGGCGTTAGTGTTGCTGGAGAACCAGGGCGGGATCTTGCCGCTCCGAGCGAAGGCCAACAACACCGCGCTTCGGGTGTACCTCCGTGGAATCTCGCCGGAGGTCGCGACGCAACGCGGGTGGACGGTCGTCACGGACCCCAAGCAGGCCGATGTCGCGATCGTCCGCCTAACGGCGCCGTTCGAGACACTGCACCCACAATACGTCTTTGGGGCAATGCAGCACGAGGGCAACCTCGCGTTCCGCGATGGCGAGCCGGAGTACGAGGCCTTCAAGCAGGTGAGCAGCGTCGTACCGACGGTCGTGACGGTGTATCTCGATCGCCCGGCGATTCTGGCGCCGCTCAAGGAACGAGCGCGAGCCGTCATCGCGAACTTCGGTGTCAGCGATGTGGCTCTGCTCGACGTGCTGGTGGGACGAGGCAAACCCGAAGGGAAACTGCCCTTCGAGCTACCATCGTCGATGGATGCGGTCCTGGCCCAGAAGTCCGACGTGCCGCACGACAGCCCGCGCCCTCTCTACCCGTTAGGCTTCGGGCGTCGCTACTAACTCGCCGCCCGGAGCCGTCGGGAGCCGTCACTTCCGCTGTGGCGGAACGAAGCGACGCGACTGCTTCTCGTACGCATGCGCCAGCGCGAGCACACGTGCATCGTCACCCGGCAGCCCGACGACTGACAGGTTGAGCGCTGGCATCCCGTCGGCCCCCATCCCGGCCGGCACCGACACCTCCGGGAGCCCGAGCCAATTGCCGTAGCCGAGCGCCGTGCGGATGTCGGGCCACTTGTCCACGGCGCGCGGGGCGTTGAACGGCATCGTGGGGTACACCATCGCCGCAACGCCCGCCGCTCTCATCGATGCCGCGAGCTTCGCCACGACCTCGGCGCGCGATCGGGCGAACGACCGTCCGGCGGGATCGTCGGTCATGGCGCGCTCGAGGAGCGGTTCGCACTCCTCGAACGTCGCGGGCAGGACATCGTAGAACGCGCGGTAGGCAGGGTATCCCAGCCGAACCGCTCCGCGTGGGTCGTCGGTGCGACCGGCGAAGTAGCGGAACAGCGCGTTCGCGGTGGGTGCGGGTGAATCTGCATCGACTGCCACGTCGCCACGGTCGCGAGCGGAGGCGGCGAAGGCGTCCCGATAATTGACGCGGGTGATCGCGGCGGCGAGCGGCTCGACGGTCGCTCCGGCGGCGCGCAGATCGCCTAGAGCGCGATCCCAGGTCGTGAGAGCTTCGGCGGTCATCTGCGCGCGCGGCGCGTGCTCTTCGACGATGCCGAGGCGGATCCCGGCGAGCGCGTCGTCGCGCAAACGCGCGAGCGGCGCGCCGTCCCATGTCCCGGAGAGCGCCAACGGGTCGGACGCATCGGCTCCGGCGATCACGGCGAGGAGCAGAGCGGCGTCCGCCACCGTGCGCGCGAGTGGTCCGTGCGTGTCGAGATAGGGCCACGTCGGAATCACTCCGGTGCGCGGCACGAGGCCGAACGTCGGCTTCATCCCGACCACGCCGGTGAACTGTGCCGGAATGCGGTTCGATCCGCCGTCGTCGGTGCCTAACGCCGCGAACGCCATCCCGCTCGCGACCGCGACGGCCGAGCCGGCGCTCGACCCACCGGGAGTACGTGTCCCGGTGGGATCGTGGGGGTTGAGCACCTGTCCGGTGTGGCTGCTGGTGCCGTTGCCGCGATACGCGAAATCGTCCGCGGCCGTTTTGCCCAGGACGATCGCGCCGGCCGCTCGAAGTCGCGCCACCTCGAGCGCGTCGCGCCTAACGGGGTCCGGAAAAAGCCGTGCCCATTCGGCGCTGGAGCCGGTGGTCGGCAGCCCCGCCATGTCGTAGATCGCCTTGGCAAACACCGGAACACCATCGAGCGGCCCGCGCAGCCGGCCGGCACGGGCCCGCGCGTCGGCGGCCCGGGCGTCCGCGGGGACGGTGTCGGCAAGCGCATCGATGGCGCGCCATGTTTTCCCCGCCGATCGGCAGCGATCGAGCGCGCGAGCCGTGACTTCGGCGGCGGTCCAGTCGCCACGCCGGAGCCCCGCCTGGTAATCTGCGGCCGTGCCGTCGAGAGGGTCGCCGCCGACGGAGCCGAGCCGCTGGATTGGGAGGGGAAGCGCGACGAGTGCGGCGAGCTGCGCAAGGGCTTCGCGACGGCTGGGCGACATCAAGAGGAACGGGGCGAAGGGTGGGCGACCGGCGGTGAGACGGAATCGTTCGTGGACCCCACACAATAGATTCCCGCGGCGTCGTCCGGTCAATGACTGGCCGGGGCGAGTCGATCAACGCATACTTCTCGCGCGGCGGGAGGCGTCGTCCGCGCTGCGTTAGGCACCACCGCTCTCAGGAAGACCCGTGCTTTCGCTTCTCCTTGGGCTCGCCCGGCTCGGCCAGAGCATAGCGCGAAGCTTTCGCGACCCCCAGTTCCGCGCGCTGCTACTGCTGTACGGCGCGCTGCTGCTGATTGGCACCGCATTCTACGTCCGGACGGAAGGCTGGAGCGTTCTCGACGCGTTGTACTTCTGCGTGGTGACCCTGGCGACGGTGGGCTATGGCGACCTTGCCCCGCGCACGTCGGTCGGGAAGGTGTTCACCATCGTGTACATCCTGATCGGGGCTGGCGTTTTCGTCGTGCTGGCTGCCGAGCTTGCGGTTGGGGTGATCCGGCTGCGTGGTGGTGGGGCAGAGGACCAGGCAGGGCGCGGGGCGACTGCTTCGGGCGCGGCAAGCGAGAGGAGCAACGAACGGAGCAGCACCACCAAGCAGTCTTGATGGTGCTGCTCGACCGGCCGTTCGTTAGGCCGGACTGCCGCCGATCAAGGCCTGCGTCGAGCGTCAGTAATCATGACGCAGCGAGACCATGAGCCGGCGTGGAAGCAAGGGGCGAGCGAGGAACAGGTCGCTCGTCCGGCCACCAGCGAACAGCGCCAGCCGCGGGTTCCCCTCCTCGAGCCCCGTCGACTGGAAGGCGTTGAGCAGGTCCGCCGTGATTCCGAGGCGACTCCGCGGCAACGTATAACCCGCTCCGAAGTTGAAGTAGCTGTACTGCGGAAGGACGTTCCCGGCCTTCACGTCCGAGAATCGTCGTCCGACGAAATGCCAGTCGCCCGTCAGCCGGAAGTTGGAGATGGAGTAGGTCGCAGCGGTGTTCGCGATGATCGGCGGGACGCCGTTGATCCAGCTGCCGATGTCCGCTCCCGCTCCTGCACCGAGTTCGGCCTTGAGCCACGTCGCATTCGCTTCCAGTCGCAGCGGTGTAAAGGGAAGGGCCGACAGCTCCAACTCGGCACCATACGACTTGTTCTCGGGACTCGTGACGACGATCCACGTCGTGCGGCCGGTTAGTGTGTCCGTCACGGCTCCCTGTCCAACGATGTTCTTGAGCAGCATCCAGAAGCCGTTCAGCGTGGCGCCGAACCGCGCGGAGGCGTACTTGACGCCGCCCTCGTAGTCCTGCACCTGGCGCGAGCCGAACAAGTCGACCTGCGCTGGTGATTGTGCGTTCAGGAACTCGTCCAGCGCCGGCATCTTGTACGAGCGGCTGCCTAACGCATAGAGCGCGACCTGATTGGTCAGGCGGAAATTGAGGCCGAGCGAACCGGCCCAGTCGTTCATCGTCTTGTCGAAGTGCCGGAAGGTGTTGTTCCCCCATGACTCATTGTCGTACGTCGTTGCGGGATTTCCATCGAGGTCCACGAGCGACGTATTCTCGGAGCTCTGCACGAAGTTGTTGGATTCCCAGCGGCCGCCCACGTCCGCGCGCAGGCGGTCGGTGAGCTTGAACTCCCCGCCGAGCGACCCGGAGAGAATCGTTGCCTGTCCCGACCCGTTTACATAGTTCGAGACGAAGTGCCGGAAGCCGTTCTTCGTGACGTCGATCTGTTTGCCTCCGCTGTTTACCACGAGGTCCAGGAACGACGGATTGTTCGCGACGTTGGTCAGAATATCGGTGAAGTACCAGCGATTGGTCTGCGAGTAGTTCGCGAAGTACAGCCCCAGCGCGAGATTGTTCTGGCCAAGGCTCTTTTTGAGCTGGAACTGGTCCTGGAACGCGGAGAGCGGTTTTTCGACATGCCACTCGCCGCCCGGCGCCACCAACCCGTTCGACGTGCTGAAGGGCATCGGCTTTCCGGTTTCGTCGAGGCGATTGGTGTAGGTGTAGGTGAACTGGGTGCCGGCGGGAAATCCCAAGCCGCCCTGGTTCACCGGCCGGGTTACGAAATCGGCCGCCGACATGACGTCACTCGGCACGATCGCATTCCATTGTTGAGCGTTCTGCATGGCCTGCGCGGCGTTCTGAAGTCGCCATCCGTTCGAGAGATCGAACGCGACGTCGGCGGTGAGCCAGCCGGCCACCGTGCGCAGCCCATTGTCCAGCGGGAGCTCCAGTTGCCCGTTAGGCGTCGGGACCCGGATATCGTTCCCCTCGAGCGTGTTCATCGAACCGTAGTCGCCGAACCCCGGCACGTACTTGGGGTCGCCCGGATTCTGAAATGGGAGGTCCAGGATGAACTGGTTGCGATCGTCGATGTACTTGGCCGACACGCGGAAGTAGCCGTTCGGCAAGAGGCGCGTGATATTGGCCTTGATCTGGCCGCCACTGATCCCGGGGAAGCCCGGATCTCGAACGCCGTGATCGTAGCGGTAGAACCCTCCGATGTTGAATCGCCAGTCGTCGCCCAGAGGGCCGTTGGTGTTCATGTCGTAGCGGGCGAGCCCTTGTGTCGCCGCGGACACTTTGAACGACCCGTGAAGCTCAGGACCGCCTGTCTTGTTGATGAAGTTGGCAATCGCGCCGGGTGTGTTGGACCCGTAGAGCGCGGAACTTCCCCCGCGGACGACTTCCATCTCGTCGATGTTCTCGTCCGGGCGAAAGAGGTTATCAGCGTTCATGAAGAACGTGTGCATCGTCGGGAACACTGGCAGGCCGTCCTCCATGAACATCACGTACTCGACGCCAAGGATCCCGCGCATCGTGATGTTCTCGTTGACCTCGCCGCCTGAGCTTTCGACGCGAGTGAAGCCGGGAACGTAGCGGAGCATCTCAGTCGTGCTCCGCGGTGCTGCCTGGTCGATGAGTTCCGGCGTGAGCGTGGTAATCGCGACACTGGCTTCTTCATTCACGCGCGGCGTCGCGGTGCCGGTGACTACTACCGATGACAGGCTCAATGGATCCTCGACCATTCGGAAGTTCTCCGCCGCGCGCTGGTCCGCCGCGACAGTCACGGGAAGCGCTTGCGGTCGATAGCCGACGGATCGCACCCGGATTGTTCGGGGCCCAACCGGTACGTGCGTGATGACGTACTGGCCGTTGTCCTGGCTCACGGCCCCGAGGCCGGTGCCTTCGACGGTGACTTGAACGCCGGCGAGCGGTGCGCCCTGCTCATTCGTCACCGTACCGCTCACGGTACCGGTCGGTCCTGCTTCCTGCGATCGCACTTGGGCTGCCGGAGCCGTTAGGCATAGCAAGCCGATGAGGGGGATGCCAAGGGAGCGCGGTAGTGCGTGGTCTGACGCTCGTTTCCGCATACGAGATTCTCCTGACTTTGGGTTACACGTGGGTCATGGGCTCCTCACAGGGGAGTTCAGCGTCGCACCGGCCGGGCGATCGCAGGGCGATGTCGGACGACGTGGAGGCGGTCGCAGGCCGGCAGGGTCGTCGTCGAACCCGGCGCTGGACGCCATCAGGGTGCGATCGGTGCACGCAGGGCGCAAGCATCGTGCGACCGACGGGCGAGCCTTCGCCCCACACGGGACCGCGCAGCGCGTTAGGCATTCTGTCCGTCGAGACCGCCTTAGCGGTTTCGCAATGGCTTAGCGGTTTCGCAACGGCTTAGCGGTTTCGCAACGCCGCCAGCTGTCAGCGCTGCATAACGAGTGGATGACGCCGCGAAGAAACAGCCGGGGGCGGCATCGCCCCCGGCTGTTTCCCTCGACCTGTCTCGAGCGCCGCTCAGCGCATCTCAATCGCGATTGCGCAGGAAGCGGACGAGCGCGGCACGGCGCGCGCGACGGCGTCGAATCATCCGGCCGCCAACGAGCGCCCGTGCCAGAGGGCGTTCCACATCCGAGGCCTCGTCGTCGGCATCGTCCTCGTCCACGTCATCGTAATCATCGTCGGTCTCGCTGCGGTCCTTCAACAGCTTGGCGATGAGTGCGCGCCGCACGCGACGCCGGCGCAGGACGCGGCTGGCTACCAGGAGGCGCAGGAACTTCCGCTCGCGATCGCTGCCCCCCTCCTCGCCGATGTCCTCATCGTCCTCGTCCGCATCATCGTCGAACTCCTCCTCGGACTCGCTGCGCGATCGGATGAGACGCGCGATCAGCGCGCGACGGACACGGCGGCGCCTGAGAATGCGGCTTCCGACAATGAGACGCAGGAGCTGACGATCGTCTCCGCCTGCCGACTCCTCGTCGTCGACGTCCTCATCGTCCTCGTCCACGTCCTCGTCCGCCCCCGCGCGCTGCTTGATGAGATGCGCGAGAAGGACCCGACGCAGACGCCGGCGTCGCAGTAAGCGGCTGCCGACGAGCGCTTTTACGAGTTGACGGTCATCATCGCCGCCTTCCTCGGTCGTCTCCTCCTCCCCCTCTTCCCCCTCCTCGTCAGATCCTTCCGCCCGCTCGCTCAGCAGTCGTGCGATGAGGGCGCGGCGAATCCGGCCATTTCGAATCATTTTGCCGCCGACCGCGAGCTTCGCGAGATCTTCAGCTTCTCGTGTGCTGGTGCTCATATCGTATCCTCTGGTTGTCGGTGGGTGCGGGTCACTTCATGGAGTGCTCGACCAGTGTTCCCAGAATCGCGCGGTTGAGTGCGGCGCGCTCGGTCAGACGTCGCACAGCGCTCCGCTCGATCAGGGGTGCGAGCAGTCGCCGCCGAAGTTCCGTATCCTCCGGCGACTCCTCGGCCGTCTCTTCGTCGTCCTCCACGCCGAGCACGGAGGCGATGCCGGCCTCGAACGCCTGTTCCACAACTTCCGCGAGGCGTTCGTCGCGGCGTTCCTTGATGAAGCTCACCTTCTCGTCGTCGGAGAGATCATGGCGCGCGCCCGTCGGATCGACACCTTCGATGCGGACGACCTCGGCCGAATCGGCGTCGATCGTGATCGTCACCGTCATGAGTCGGTGAACCGGCTGGTCCGTCTTTACCGCCGTCGCCCGAGCAGGCTTCGTCGCCTCCGCATGGTCGGCTCTGTCCGCTCTCGGCTGTGGGGATTTTGGTGGAGGTGGGACGTACTGATCGGCTTTGATGGCCGACTTGGGAACGCTCGGGGTCGGTGGGGTTTCAGCCATAGTCAACTCCTGAGGCGATCTCGCTTCGCGATCCCGAGTTCGCGCGTAAATGCACGAGTCGGTTTCGGGGAGACGATGTGAGTGGAGGGATGCGCGCCCGTTGCGAGGGCCGACGCGTGGCCAACGACATGGCGGCGCTGCGGGCGCCATCGACCGCGCCTTGAATCTCGCGCGGCCAGCATCGCAAGACATTGGACCTTCGTCCTTGATCGACGAGCGGTCCTGTCCGAGTGGTCGACGATGCGTTGGCGCTATGGTTGAGCGCGCCGTGACCGCCTCGTGATCAACATCGCTCGAGCTCGCATCGGCACATGCTCGATGAGCCTAACGCGATGTGTCCGCTCCTCGCGCCGTTCGCCGCAGCGGACGGTGGAGCTGGTCGGGCCCGCCGCGTGGCGCCGAGCCTAACGCGGCTCGGACACCGGCATGGTTCGGGTTCCGTCCGTGGCATCGGCGTCCGCTGGCCCATCGCTCGGGCGCTCGGCCGCTTCGGCGTCGGTGGCCCGCTCCAGACGGCGCCGGAGCTTCTCCTCCTTGCGGGTCTTCCGGTCGAGCTCCTTCTGACGCTTCTCGAACTGGTAGTTCGGCTTTCTCGTCATGATGCACGAACCTCCGGACAAATGGGGCGGCCTGCCTGGCCGCTCTCAAGCGCCGCCGACCGGCGATTGGCGACGCACGAGCAGAGCCGCGCAGTCGGACCGCGCCAGCCCTGGTGCCTGGCGCGTGGAGTGTCCGCGTTAGGTGTTCGCCGCGGCGTCGCTCGGCGTGGTGGCCGCGTTCGCCGTGGGGCGGCGTTCCCACCGGGGCTTGGCCGGCTCGGCGCGGCGCGCCAGCAGGTTGTCGTAGTACGCCACCACGCGCGCCTGCACGTCGCGTTTCGTGTCGGTGACTTCCGCTCGAAACGGCGCGTGGCGCTGGTGGCTCTCCGTCGAGACCTGGAACCACCACCACGTCTCCGAGGGTGCTCGGTGCGACGCCTCGACGCGGCAGGTGAACGTCCGGTTCCCGTCTGCGAACGCGAACTCACTGTGTCTCTCGTCCATCACATCTCCTGGTTTGGGCATTGGAGCCGTGCCGGCTAATTACAGCGTGGACGCGAAGGGCCGGTCCAACGCGTGCCGGACCGGCCCGGGGCTCGCCGTGGCGTGTGCCACGGAATGCCGGTCGGCGTCAGCGCCCGATCGAAACGACGTGCTCGGCGGCAGGGCCCTTCTGCCCCTGCACGATGTCAAACTCGACGCGCTCGCCCTCGGCGAGTGTCTTGAAACCTTGCTTCTGGATCGCGGAGTGGTGGACGAAACAGTCCTTGGCTCCGTTCTCCGGGGTGATGAAGCCAAAGCCCTTGGCGTCGTTGAACCACTTCACGGTGCCGGTCGTACGCATTGCGGAACTCCTGCTCGGTGTCAGTCGCGACGGCCGACGCCCGCCGACGGGCGAGACGCAAAAAGGCCCCCGCGAGAGCGAGGGCCCTTGTCCGTCGGCGGTGTGTGCGCGGCGCGCACTTGTCGCACTCTAAGTCTACTCGGCGGCGCGTCCTGGCGCAACATGAGAGCAACACGCCGTCGGCCGCCAACGCGGCCCGCCCGGTCGCACGTCCTTAACCCTACGGGGGATGCGTATAGACACGAGGGAAGCGCACGAGCCAGCCAACTCACTATGACTACGGAATCAACCTCGGCTCTCGAGTCCACCTTGCACGAGCACGTCACGCGCGGGGAGCTGGCCGGGTGCGTCGCGCTGGTGTGGCGGCCGGGAGAGCCGATCCGCGAAATCGCCATCGGACGGCGCGACGTCGATCGCGACCTGCCTGTCACGCGGAACACGATCTTCAGAATTGCGTCGGCGACAAAGCCCATCACGACCGTCGCCGCATTGACGTTGCTCGACGAGGGACGGTTCCGACTCGATGATCCGATCACGACCGTTGCGCCGGAGCTCGCAGACTTGCGCGTCCTCGAACAGCCGGAAGGTCCGCTGGATCACACGGTCCCAGCCGCGCGCACGATCACGTTCCTCGATCTGCTCACGCACCGTTCCGGACTCACGTACGGCGAGTTTCATCGGGGTCCAATCCGCACGGCGTATGCGGCAATGCTCGGCGCGACGATTGACAACGACCTGTCGCCTGACGAGTGGATCGCCAGACTCGCGACGCTGCCCCTCATCGATCAGCCCGGAGCCGCGTTCCACTACAGTGTCTCCAATGACTTGCTCGGCTTTCTGCTCGCACGGATCGAAGGCACGACGCTCGGGGCGGTGTTGCGGCAGCGCGTGCTCGACCCGTTAGGCATGCACGACACCCACTTCGTCGTGCCGCCCGACAAGCGTGGTCGCCGAGCTGCGCTGACAGGCTTCGATGGCACGGGCCGACTCACGACGCTGGCGGCGGCGCCGGGCGGCCACGCGTTGGCCGAGCGGCCGGAGTCGATGACGTTCGAGTCCGGTGGTCAGGGCCTGTGGTCGACGGCCGACGACTATCTCGCGTTCGCGCGTCTCTTCGTCGGTGGCGGAGCGGTGGATGGCGTCAGCATTCTCCGGCCGCACACCTGCGCGCTCATGACGTCGAATCAGCTCACTGCCAGCCAGCGAACCGAGGCGCGGATGCTTGGACAAGCACCGTTCGCCCAAGGCCACGGCTACGGATTCGGCGTGGCGGTGGTGATCGAGCCCGACCACGCTGATGTGCTTCGCTGTCGCGGTGGCGTGGGTACGATCGGATGGCCCGGCGCTTACGGAAGCTGGTGGCAGGCCGATCCCAACGACGGGTCGGTCCTCATCTATCTGTCACACAACATGGTGAAGCTCTCCCAGCTGGCGGAGGGCATAGGCCTCGCAACGTGGAGCGCGATCGCGACGTTCCAGGCGCTCGCGTGAATCCGCGTGTCACGGCCTGAACCGGTCTTCGATCCGGCGGAGCGCCCAGGCCGCGTGCTCGCGCACGAGCGGCTCTTCGTCGTCGAGCGCGCGCGTGAGCACGCCCGCATCGTCGGTCGTGCCGACGTTGCCTAACACGACCGCCGCGTTCCGTTTCAGTCCCCGCAGCTTCGCGCGCTTCATCGGCGAACCCTTGAACGCCGCGCTGAATTCTGAGTGCGTCATGCCTAACAGCTCCCGCGCCAGAGTCCGCGCATCGTTGGCGCCTAACGTCCCGCGCGCCATGTAGGGCGAATCCGCAGGCAGATCGCGCGCGAACCGCCCGTTCCATGGGCAAACGTCCTGGCAGATGTCACAGCCATAGAGCAGTCCGTCGATCGGCTCGCGCAGGTCGGGCGGAATGGCCCCCTTGAGCTCGATCGTCAGGTACGAGATGCATCGCCGCGCGTCGAGCACGCCCGGCGCGGACAGCGCATCGGTGGGACACGCGTCGAGACATTGCCTGCACGTGCCGCAGTGCTCCGCCTCGAACGGCGCATCCGGCTCGAGATCGATGTCGAGGAGCAGCACCCCCAGAAAGAAAAACGACCCGATGCCCCGGTTGATGAGCATCGTGTTCTTGCCGAACCAGCCGAGGCCGGCCCGCCGCGCCAGGTCGCGTTCGAGAATCGGACCGGTGTCGACGTAGGCCTTGCCGCGCACTTGCGCACCGACCCACGCGTCGACGCATGCATGCAGCGCGCGCAGCCGCTCGACCATCACGTCGTGGTAATCGTCACCGCGCGCATACCGTGCGACCGGACCGCTCGGCTCCCGGCCACCGTAGTTCATCGCGACCACGACCGCGCTCCGAGCGCCGTCGACAGGCAGCCGCGAATCCCGTCGCTTCGCCGCGCCACGCTCGAGGTAATGCATCTCACCCGCATGGCCGGCCTGCAGCCACCCCTCAAATGTGCCGGATGTGTGCGCCGGCCCGGTCCGCGTTAGGCCCACGAGGTCGAAGCCGAGGCCGTAGGCTTGTGCCTTGATGCGTGCTTCGAGCGTGACGCCGGGCCGCGGATGCGCCGTGCGCTCCGGCATCGCCCCAGCCGTCGCGGTCATTTCCCGCGCCCCACCCACCGCGCGTAGCGCACCACGTCTTCCACCGGCGGCACCACGGTGTGGTCACCGTATGCCGTGTGCATCCGCCAGCGCACGTATTTCCGCGAAGGAAGCGGGAGAAACGGGAAGCGCCGATACCAGCCGTTCGCCCGGAATCGCCACGCCACGCGAAGGAGATCGCCCGCCAGCGCTGGATTGATGGCGGCGCGACCGGCGAGCCGCAACGTGAGCCGCGTCCACATCAGACGTCGCCGCGATCCTTCGCCTTCGAGTGCGCGCGAATCAGCGTGAACAGAATCCCCGCGTATCCGACGACCATTCCTCCCTTCCACGCGATCTGTCCGAGATCAGGGTCATTCGTGTGCAGCCCCCACCCCATGAATGCTAGTCCGGCAACGGACCACGCGACGCACATGAGCGCCGTCCGCACGTGCGCCCAAAAGGAGTCACGCTCGGCCTCCAGATGCTCCTCGCGCCGCTTGCGCTCGAGCTCTTCCTGAATTTCCTGGGGTAGGGGCATCGCACTCGATTACTTCGGACGGTCGTGACGGGTCTCGTGACTATTTCTTGGTCGTCACGAGAATTGCCCCGCCCACGTAGCCGGTACCGAATCTCGTGGTGGCGTCGGTTGCGCTGATGTAGCGGATTTCCATCACGGATATCGCGTTCACGTTCACGAGGTTCTCGACCTGCCCGATTGCGACGCCGTCCACCACCACCCTTGGACGCGCGCCGGCGTCGCTGCTATCCGCCGGTGAGAATCGACCGCGCGTAGTGAGCATTTGCGGCCGCAGCTTCTGAACGACCTGGAGCGCGTTCGACGCATCGGCGGCCCGCTCGGCGATCTCCGCCGCAGTGATCACGTCCTGCTGCCGCGACGGCGCGCGCGGAGCTCCCGTCGCTGAGCTACTGCTCCCACTGCTCGAGCACCCCGAACTGACCGCTATCAGGACTGCAGCCATCAACACGCGAGCTCGCATCGTCGACCTCCCGGCAGGTGTGGGCCATGGCTCCGGATCACGCTACAGCGGACTCGGCATCACGCTCGCCATGAGGGCGCCCGTTCGCAAGGTGTGGCTCGCGAAGTGCCTGTGTTTCCACCGGGCCGCGGTGCACGAATGACGTGCCGTCGAGCCCCGGCGGGAGCTCGAGGTCCAGGGCAGCCAGCGCGCTTGGCATCACGTCCACCGTTCGCCGCGGCGTGCACGCGACTGGCTTGTTCGTGAGCAGCGGAACCAGCATGTGTTCACGGTGCAGCGCGCCGTGCGACGACACGTGCGGAATCGGTTCGTAGTGGGATCGAAAATCCCAGCCTCTGAGGGCGGACAGGATGATCTCACCTGATCGCGACGCGCTGCCCAGGCGCGCGATCTGGACGATGGCGTCGGGGTAGTCCGATGACGCCGTCACGTCGTAGGCGTCCGCGTCGCTCAGTCCCGTGTGCGGTCCGATACCGAGTGGGTCCCCGGTGACGGTCTGGTAGCTGTAGCTGTCGCTTCGCGCGATGATCGTCGCTGTTCCGCGCGACCGGCTTCGCACCTCGCACTCCTCCGGGGAGAGTGGAAGGATGAGGAGGTCGACCGACGGTCGGTCGAGCAGCGATGTGACCAGCTCTGACCACCGCGGCGCAAGCGATGGCCACCACGGGCGTTCGGGGCGATCGAGCTCGAGATAGATGTGCGCCATCGCGTTCCCGCTCACCATCACGGCGGCGTCGCGTCCGCCAGCGAAGGTCCACGGATGCGTGACGATGTCATGGCCCCATGATCGCAGCAGCGACGCGAGATCGTCGTGGGCGGTCACCGGCGAGTGTCCGTGATCGCTCACGATCCAGAGATGGGTCGAGTCCCAACGCCCGCCGCGCTCAGCGTCCCAGCGAATCTCGGCCACAGTCGCGTCGAGGATTCGCATGGCGTCGTGCACGGCGGGCGAATCATGACCTGTTGAATGGGATGCCTTGTCGATCCCGGGGAATGCAGCGAAGGCGACACGCGGTCGCTGCTCGCGGATGTGGCGCGCGACCTTTGCCCCTACCTGTCGATCGATCTCGAGCCAACCGGCAAGGTCTCCGGTGAAATGCGTTCGTGCCGCCCGAGCGGCGAACGCGACGCCACGCCCGATTCGATCGCCTCGACGGAGCCCCCGACCTATCACGCTGAGGGCGCCAAGCGCCGGACCAGCGAGCTCGAACAGCGTTGGCGCCGACGGGTCGAGGTCACTGTCGACGTAGCGCATCTCGGTGCCGACGTAGCTGCGGCAATTGCTGAATCCACGCGCGGTCTTACGCGTCCGATCGAACCAGCGTAATCCCGGCAATCCGAGCGGCCCGGGATAGCGTCCGAGCAGGAAGGGCGTGTAGGCCGGACCCGTGACCGATGGGAACGCCGTGGTGACGGTGCTGAACGAGCCTTCTTCGCGGAGTCGAGCCAGCGCGGGGAGAAAGCCGTTGTCTATGGCGCGTTCGAGAACATCCGGACGTGCTCCATCGGCGAGAAGAATGATGACAGACAAGGGTCGATCGAGCGGGTTTCGGTACGAGATTCGAGGGAAATCTGCCTCGTGCATGCTTGCCAGATCGTGACCCGTCAGTGGCGCCGCTGGTCTCGACCTAGATAAACTCTTCTGCTCGGCGTATGCCGTGCTAAGGGTAATTCCGTGGATTCGAGTGAAATGGCCAAACGCAATCAGAGATCCAACGCTTCACAAATTACGCCGACGCAAGACGATGGACCCAATCGGCCTCAACAGGCGTCGGCGGCGCCAGCGCGACGCCGGCCGGGTCGCGGGCCGCGAACCGCCTCGGGAAAAAAGGCTGACCCGACGCTCATGGCGGACGCCGCGCAGAACGCCCTCGAGGGCCTGCGAGAGAGGACGGAACAGGGTCACTTGAAGGCAGGTCGTACACCGCCGTCGCAGGTCCCAACGCTGACGAGCGCGGGAGCCTCGCGCGAAGTCGACGACTCCATTCGCAGTCCCTATGCCGTTGTGACGGAGGACGAGAAGCTCCTGCAGCAGGCCGGGCGCTTCGATGACTTCACGCGCACCGACCCGTGGCGGGTGCTCCGCATAACGAGTGAATTCATCGAGGGCTTCGATACCCTCGCGTCGGTCCAGAAGGGCGTGACCGTCTTCGGCTCGGCGCGGACGGGCCCGGACGATCCGCAGTACCAAAACGCGACCGAGGTCGCGCGACTTCTCGCCGAAGCAGGCTTCGCGATCATCACGGGTGCTGGCCCCGGAATCATGGAAGCCGCGAACAAGGGTGCGCGCCTGGGGCATGGCAGGTCGATCGGCTGCAACATCGAGCTCCCGTTCGAGCAGGGGGCGAATCCGTACGTGGATACGCTGGTGAACTTCCGCTACTTCTTCGTGCGGAAGACGATGTTCATCAAGTATTCCGTCGCATTCATCATCTTTCCTGGGGGCTTCGGAACGCTTGATGAGCTGTTCGAGGCGCTGACGCTCATTCAGACCGGCAAGATTTACCAGTTCCCGGTTATTCTGTTTGGTCGCCACTACTGGGCTGGTCTCGTGCGTTGGTTGCAGACACGGGTGCTTGGCGAAGGGAAGATCTCACCGGGCGATATCGATCTCATGTTGCTCACCGACGATCCCGCGGAAGCCGCGGCGGCCGTCGTCTCGGCGTACGAGTCGCAGGTTGGCACCGCGCGCGCTCGGCTGGAGGGGGAATGAAGAAATCCGGGAAGCGGGGGAAGAATAGCGGGAACAGGGAACTGGGAAGTGGGAACGGCAAGAAAATGGAATCTCGACCGCGCGGCTTGAAGAGCTCGCGGCCGGGCAAGACCATCAAGCGCTCATCCGCCGCCGGCCCCAAAGCACATCAGAAGCGGGCCGCGGAGGAACGCGAGCACGCTGGCGTGCAGCACACGTCACACGACACGAGCCGCTTCCTGCGAGGCCAGCGCATCGATCCCCGTCGGATCGACGGAACGGAGCGGGTCACGGACCTGATCGATGGGACGTTCCTCGCCTACAACGCCGCGCGCCTTCGCGAGGCCTGTCAGCTCTTCACGCAGAAGATGCTCGAGCCCGACGTGACGATCGGCATGACGCTCACGGGCGCGCTGACGCCCGCGGGGCTCGGCATGGCCGCGCTCATTCCGCTCATCGAGGCCGGCTTCGTCGACTGGATCATCTCGACAGGCGCGAATTTGTACCACGACACGCACTTCGGGCTCGGGCTGGCGATGCATCGCGGCAACGCCCAGGAGTCGGACGTGGTGCTCCGCGAGGAGGGCGTCGTACGGATCTACGACATCTTCTTCGACTACGACGTGCTCCTGTCGACCGATGCGTTTTTCCGCAAGATCATCCAGGGACCGGAGTTTCAGCGGCCGATGTCGAGCGCGGAGTTTCACAACCTGTGTGGCAAGTACGTCCGCGAACGGGAGAAGGCGTTAGGCATCGGTCAGAAGTCGCTGTTGTCCGCGGCGTACGCGTGCGGCGTGCCGATCTACACGTCGTCGCCCGGCGACTCATCGATCGGCATGAACGTCGCGGCGCTCGCGCTCGACGGCAACCGATGTGTCATCGACCCGAACGCCGACGTGAACGAGACGGCGTCGATCGTGCTCGGCGCGAAACGCGGGGGCGGTCGGAGCGGTGTGCTCATCGCGGGCGGCGGCAGCCCCAAAAACTTCATGCTGCAGACGGAGCCACAGATCCAGGAAGTGTTAGGCATCGACGAGAAGGGTCACGACTTCTTCCTGCAGATCACCGACGCCCGCCCTGACACCGGGGGTCTGTCGGGTGCGACCCCGGCGGAAGCGGTGAGCTGGGGGAAGATCGATCCCGATCGTCTGCCTGACGCGGTGGTGTGCTACCTCGATTCCACCGTGGCGCTGCCGCTCCTGACGTCGTACGCGCTGGCCACTCGTCCGAAGCGCCCGCTGCGCCGCCTGTTCGATCGGCGTCGCGAGCTGATGGATCTGCTGCGCGATGAGTACGATCGCGCGGGTGGTGAGCCCAAGGTTGCCGAGGACGCGGATGCGAAGCTGCCGATGCATCGATAGGCGGCAGGCGGCTTGCAGCGAGCGGCCTATCCCGCCTCCATTCCCCGCCGGACAGCGCGGACAAAATTTGTGCGAGAGTAGTCGCCACCGGAGAGATAGCCCGGCAGCGACTCTCCGCCGAACACCTCACGAACGATCGCCGCATCGGGAGCGCCCGAGGCAATACGCCGTTCGATCATCGCGATCATCTCTTCGGTCCAGTCGGCCTTCGCCCGAAGCAGTGGGGTCGGGTTCGGCACGTAGCCCCGGTGTGCGTCGAACAGCCGCGCCGGGCCTAACGCGGCGATCTCGCGCAACGTCCTGACGAGCACTCTCGGATCCTCGCCGGGATGTGCAATACGAACCTTGACCCCCAGATAGAGGTCCCCGCCGAACAGTGTACCGTCGGCCTCGTCCCACACGATGTGATGGTCGGAGCAGTGCCCGGGCGCAGCGACGAGCCTCCACCGGTCGCTTTCGAACGGCGCGACCGGAGAACGAAGTGGTGGCGCCGAACCCCACGTGAAACGGCGGTAGGCCCGGATCGGCGCCGGGGACCGCATCTTCGCCAGCGTTTCGCTCGACGCTGCGATTGGTATCCCCCGGCGCGCGACGCGCTCCACGTTTCCAGCGTGATCCTCGTGGTAGTGCGTGATGACCAAACCACCCGGCCGCGCGCGCTCGAGTATCGCGTCCATCGCCTTCCGTGCCGCATGGAAGCCGCAATCCACGAGGATACCGCTGACCAGATAGGCGCTCGCCGAATAGCCGATGATCCGGCTCGCGGCGCTCGACATCTCGAAGCGTGTAACATCCCCGTGTTGCTCGACTTGTAGCATGTCGCGGTGTCGGCTGCCGGGGTCGCCCGTAATTGCTTCGTCCGGGCGCGCGGCTTAGTTTATCGGTGGGAGTAGCGCCCGGCTCGAAAGGCCGGGCGCTCCACTTTTCTGTCGGTGTGGCTGTCTCTTGCGGGGCTTGCGATGATCGAAGAGCTGAAGCAGAAGCTGGGCGACGAGGTCCAACGTCTACAACACGAGCTGAACGTCGTCCTTCCGGCGGAGATTCGGAAGGCGGTGGAGCTCGGCGACCTGCGCGAGAACAGCGAGTACAAAGCCGCCCTCGAGCGCCAGCAGTTCGTGCAGGCCCGACTCGGACAGCTCCGGCAGCGGCTCAGCAAGCTGGCACAGATCGACCTCACGCAGATCCCGACCGACAAGTGCGGCCTCGGATCGCGCGTCGTCGTCGAGGACCAACAGACGAAGTCGACGGAGACCTACAGTCTCGTCTTCGGTGACTCGGTCGAGTTCGAGGAGGGTCACGTGAGCATGGGCTCGCCGATTGGGCGCGCGCTCGTCGGGAAAGGCGTGGGTGACGACATCATCCTCAAGTTGCCCGCCATGACTCGCCGGCTACGTATCGTCGAGCTGGTGACCATCCACCAGGGCGCGGTGGAGTAACCCTCGAGCCCCAGCCGTGAAGCCACGAGCCCTCAGCCGGCAGGCGAGGGCTCGTGTGCTTCATGGGGTACTCCGAAGAGTCCCTCGATTTCCGCCTCGTACCTGGCGATCTCGGATCGAGCGCGCGCGTTGTCCCAGCCCAGCCGGCCCGCCAGGATCGCGGTCGCCACGCGTGCGGCCGACCGCCCGTGATCAGCGACCTCGAACGCAAGGTGCAGCCGCCTGACGAGGATATCCGAGAGCGTCATCGCCATCTCGCGCTCGACGGCGTACACGACTTCGGCCAGCAGATACGGAAGCTCCCGCACGATGCGGCGTGCGAGCGCCGGTTCTGCCGTCGTGAGTGCAGCCACCTCGCGCCACCGCGAGCCGTGCGCTTCCACGAGCCGGCGCGCAACCGCCGAATCGCCCACCTCCAGTTCGGCCGCGCGGAGCGCTTCGTCGAACGAACGGACGTCGCCTCCGGGCAACGGCACTGCGTTCGTCTTCGCTCGTCTTCGCCGTCTGCCCAACGATCCTTCGACGACGTCGACGACTTCCGCGGCCATCGATCGATACGTTGTCAGCTTGCCGCCGGAGACCGAGATCATGCCTGACGCGCTCTGATCGATGCGATGCTCGCGTGACGCGCGCGCGGGATCACCGGTGAACCCGGACGCGACCAGCGGGCGAATCCCCGCCCACGCCGCGACCACGTCGGCCGGCGTTAGGCGGGCGGCGGGAAAGAAGTGGTTGGCCGCCGCCAGCAGGTACTCGACGTCCTCGCGAGATGCTCGCACCCGGTCCGGTACCTCGTCGGTCGGCGTATCGGTGGTCCCGACGATCGTCGTGCTGGTGGAGGGCAGAGCAAACATGACCCGACCATCGATCGGTGAGAGCAGGGTGAGGGCGGCGTGCGTTGCCAGTCGCTCGCGCGGAACGGCAATGTGCACGCCCTTGGTCGCGCGAACGGCATGCGCTCGGGCGTCGCCATCCATGGCACGCAAGGTGTCGGTCCAGGGCCCGGTCGCGTTCACGACCACGCGTGCTCGTACGGACACTTCCGCCTCGTCGCCATCGTGGCGAACGATGGCTCCCACTATTCGTTCGCGCTCACGGATCAGGCGGACGACCGCCGCGTGGTTCACCGCAGCGCACCCGAGCTCCTCGGCCGCGATCACGTTCGCCATTGTGAGCCGAGCATCGTCGGTCGATGCGTCGTAGTAGCTCGCGCCGCCAACCAGATTCAACCGGCTGAGAGCCGGCTCCTCGCCCCAGGTCTCCTTCGCCGTGAGCAGGCGGTGACCCTTCACGTTGCGAAACACGGCCAGCGCGTCGTAGATGAACAGGCCGGCGCCGAGCTTCCATAGGGGCACCCGGGCGTCGCGATAGACGGGCCACGTGAACCTGAGCGGTCGCACCAGGTGCGGCGCGATACGGAGTAGCGTGCGTCGCTCGCGGCTCGACTCGAACACGAGATGCAAATGGCCATGCTCGAGATAACGAACCCCACCGTGGACGAGTCGCGACGACCGGCTGGACGTTCCACTCGCGAAGTCATCTCGCTCCACGAGCGCCGTCTTGAGACCGCGCATCGCCGCGTCGCGAGCGATGCCGGCGCCGGTGATGCCGCCCCCGACGACGAGCACGTCGAACTGTTCCTCTCGAAGTCGCGCCAGGCGCTCGCCGCGCGTCGTCATCAGTGAGCGCGGGTCACGATTCGCGCCGCGAGCGCGATGAGTGGGACGCGAGGTACCGCGAGCGATTCAGGGAGACCGACCACGGTGCGTCGCGTTGGGTCATTGAGCACTGCGCCAGCTTGCCGCCGGACGCTCTCGTTCTCGACCTTGCGGCAGGAACTGGCCGCCACGCCGAACCCATCGCGCGCCTCGGACGCACCGTCATCGTTATGGACTTCGCCCAGCGCGCGGTAGCTGCCGCGGTAGCTCGATATGCGCGCATCCTCGGCGTCGTAGCGGATGCCAATGCGTTGCCCTTCGGCTCCGAGGTGTTCGACGCCATCGTCTGCGTCAGCTTTCTCGATCGTTCCCTGTTCAGCGCGTTCGCCGATCTGCTGAAACCGGGCGGCGTACTCGTGTACGAGACGTTCACGCGCGCCCATCTGGACCTGGTCGCGCGCGGTCGTGCCCGCGGGCCGCGGAACCCCGCCTACCTCCTTGAAGGAGGCGAGTTGCCGAGGCTCGTCGCTCCGCTGGTCGTCCAGGAGCAAGAGGAAGGGCTGGTGGTCGATGACGCGGGTGAACGGCACGTGGCTCGCGTTATGGCCCAGAAGCGATAGGCGGGGTCGAACGGCACGGCGTATGTTCACGCCATCGACACGTGGAGCGGAAGGGAAGCCGGTGAACCTCCCCGATTCGACCGCCCTCCTCGCTCAGCGATAGGGTCCAATCACATACGCCGTATCGGCAGCGTTTATCGTGCGCCGCAGTCGATACCAGGTGCGATTGCCGAAGCGGGCGCGCAGTCGCTCGTTGCGTTCGTCACCATAGTCGATGGCGAACACCACGGGGCCGCTCAGGCGTCCTTCCGGGTCGAAGCGCTCGCGCGAAAGAAACATCGCGAACGGAAGCGTCCCGAGCCCGTCGCGCCGCAGTTCGCTGAGGCAGCCCTGGCTGTGTTCGGCTTTCTCGGCGAACGACACCCTCGCGCCGGGAAACGGGCGGGCCGGGCCTGCGGCCATCACCTGTCGCCTCAGACGCTCCACGGGATCCTCCGACGTGGAGGGCCGCGCGTCGATGTCGTCCAGCGAGGCCTGGATCGCGCAGGCGTCCCAGTTGTTGACCACCAGATCGGCTCGTGCGGGACGGAGCCCGATCAGGCGCAGCCGCGTGAGCAGCCGCGCACGCCACGTCTCGTTCACGAACACGAGCGCGTTGTCTATCCGCGACGATGCTACGAGCGACTCCACGTCGAGGCGATCGGGGCCGCCCGAGAGATGGAGGCCATTGGCACGATCGCGAACGCCACTCTGCGCCTGCGGCGAAAGCCATGGGCGCCACGCGACGAGCGTGCAGAGAGGAATCACCAAACGCACCCACCGCCATCTCGCATTTCTGGGTCGGCTGATCACGGCCTGCGCCGCGAACCAGACAAAAGCAGGGATGGAAGCGATCAGATATCGTGGACCGCGCGCGAAGTAGGACTCCCCCCCGTATGCGACATAGCCAGCGATCGTCACCATCATGAGGCCGAAAAGAAGCATGTCCCACCGCGATGGGTGCCGCGCGAGCGCCAACATCCCCGCGGCGACGAGCGCGAGCGCCGGAACCGGCCACTCGAACAGCGCGGTGCTCAGACGCAATAGCTTGCCCGAGGTCTGAATGAGGCCGATCCTCGGCGTGAGCACGAAGCCGCGCGGCGTCATGTGAAAGCCCGGCCGATGCTCGGGCCCGTTGAGCGCGTCGTACGCGAACAGGAACGGATTACCCGTCGTTCGCGCGTTCGCGAGAAGGAGCACCGCGAGCGGAATGGCCCCCGCTGCGATCTGCACCACGAGCGAGCGACGGTGAAGGGACGTTCGCGCGTTCGTCAGTTGGAACACGCCGACGACGACGCCGACGAGTGCGGCGTCGTATGGCCGGATCGCGGCCGCCGATGCCACGGCAACCCCGATCAGGGCGGCGGAACGAGCGATCGTGCGCCCATCGCTCGACGAGACCCATGTCGGAAGCGCCGAAAGCGCCAGCACGAGCAGCGCGACCACGCTGATGTGGTTCTCCTGACTGGAGCCGAGGAAAAGCAGCCATGGGCTGACCGCGAGCATGATCGCGGTCCAGCGCGCTGGCGCGTCCGCCATGACCCCCGCCACAAGACGGTAGAACCACACGACTGTCAGCGCCGTGAGCAGCGGCGCGACGAGCCACTCGATTCCGAACCGCATCGGCACCGCGAGAACGAGCGGCCACCCCACCGGAAACTGCGAGAACCACCGGCCGCTCGCGTCGAGCGCCTCCGGCGTATTGAAGAACTCGCGCTGCGCTTCGGGAACGGCAAAGAGGCGTCCGGACGCGAGGAGCCGTGCCTGAAAGCGCATTGACATCGAGTCGCCGGTCGCGGCCTGCGCGGCGAAACAGTACTGCGCGAGGAAGGCGCAGAAGGCGAACACGACGAGTGCCATGCCCCATTCGAACGCGCGCCGTGACGGTCGCCCGATCAGCTGCGTCGCTCGATCGACCAGCTGATCGACCTGCTCCCGGCCCACTGCGGCAATCAGCACGGCGACAGCGATGATCGCCGCCCCGGCTGTCGCCCACTCGCGCACCGGCTTCCACTGTCCCGGCGTGCCCTGCAACCAGTCGCCGACGGGAAAAATGCCGAAGACCATGATGAACGCGCCGCCGAGCACCAGCGACGTCGTCGCGATGAACGAAAGAAGCCGGTGAGTCTCGCTCACCGGCGTCTGGGTTGGGTTCTCGGGCCCGCGTCGTCTGTTCGGGTGAGTCGCGGATTTGTCGGCGCGGCGTTGACGTTTTCTCGCGCTCATGTATCCGGGTCGTTGTGCGCGGTTCGGCGAGACCAGGGCGTGACGGAAAGCAATTTCAGTCGCGCATCGTGAGCGCGCAACGGCGGACGGTCGTAAGGCTGCCGGGGGCCAGCAACGCCGCGTCGGCAGCGAGGACGAGCAGCCTAACGCGCGTGACGGTGCAGGCGGTGGGAGCGGTGCGCGGTGTCGTCCATGCCCGGCAGGTGCCGGATCGCGGCCAGCAGGTGCTCCGCCGATCTGCACCTCGCAACGGTCGCCTGGAGTCTTGCGTCCTGCGCCTCGATCGTTGCCGGAGTCAGGTCGGACACGTGCCCACCGCGCGGGATGCGCCATCGCGCGCGCTGCCCTTCACAAACGTGCCGCACATTGCACACCACCGACGGGCTTGCAGCCGCAGGACCTGTCACGAAGCAAACCGCCATTCACGATGCGAGATTCGCGCCCCACGGAGACCGATAGGCAGGGATATGAAGGACGTCTCGCCGAAGTCGGACCTGGCGCGCGCAGCGCTCGACCGCTATCTCCGCGACCATGCCGGATGACCCTCACGCTAGCCGCGAACACGAAGCCGCTCAGGCGGAGGATCTTCGCGCCAGCGCGGAAGAACGTCGCGAGCTCGCGGAGGCGGAACGCGAGAGTCGAAGCGCCATCCAGGATGGCGCTGACGCGGCGCGGGCCGCAGCCGAATCGGAGCGCTCCCGGGCCGAAGCCGGACGCGCCGAAGCCGAGTCGATGCGAGAGGCGGCCGAGACCGCGCGCGCGGCGGCGGAGGGACTACGCGCCGAACGCGAGACCGTTCGGGAGCTGCAGGAACGCATTCGCGGTGACGCGGAAACCGTCCGGCTGCTCGCGGAACAGGCTCGGAAAAGTGCTGAAGAGGCGCGCGAGGCCGTTGAGGAACAACGCTCGATCGCTGAAGAGATGGAGGCGACGCGCCTGCGCATTCAGTCGGTCATCGACTCGTTGCCCGAGGGTGCTCGTCCACGGAAGGCCCGAGAGTGAGGAGCTGATGCCTCATGCCAAAGCGGTCGCATTGCGCATCCGCGGGGTTGATGCTGTTTGCGGACGCAAATCGCGTTTCTGGCCTCGAACGGCACGGCGGCGGACGCGCTTCCGACAGTCCCCAGCAGGAAAACGGTGGCACTTCAACGACTTAAAGACCTGAGTACTTTTCCGCCATGGCAACATTTGGCAATGGCCGCCGCGTTGCAATCGTCGCCGGGGTGCGGACGCCTTTCGCCCGTTCGGGGACCGCGCTGAAAACCATCTCCGCCATAGATCTCGGGAAGACGTGCGTAGCGGAGCTGATCCAGCGCACGAGCCTCGATGGCCACGACGTCGAGGCGCTGGTCTTTGGAACGGTCGTCCCATCGGTGCTCGCGCCTAACATAGCGCGCGAGGTTGCACTGTTACCCATGTTGCCGAAGGGCGTGCAGGCCGTGACCGTGAGCCGCGCGTGCGCCTCGGCTAACCAGGCGATCACCGACGCGGCCGACCAGATCGCGCTCGGACACGTCTCGGTTGCTATCGCCGGCGGCGCGGAATCGCTGTCCAACGTCCCGATTCTACACTCGCGCGGATTCTCCGACGCTCTGGTCACTGCGTCCCGCGCCAAGACGATCGGCAGCCGAGTGAAGGCGCTCTCGCGGATACGCCCCAGGGACCTCGTGCCGATCACGCCCGCCATCGCCGAGCCGTCGACGGGTGAGACGATGGGGCAGTCGGCGGAAAAGATGGCGAAGATCAACCATGTGAGCCGCGACGAGCAGGATCAGTTTGCCCTCAGATCGCATCGCCTGGCGGCGGCTGGCACGAAGGATGGTCGGCTCACCGCGGAGATCGCGCCGACCTACGTGCCGCCGAAATACGACCTGGTGATCGGCGCCGACAACGGCATCCGCGACGACACGAGCATCGACCAGCTCGCGGCCTTGAAGCCAGTGTTCGATCGACGGTATGGATCGGTTACGGCCGGCAATTCGTCGCCGCTCACCGACGGGGCGGCAGCGATTCTCCTCATGAGCGACGATCGTGCGCGTGCGCTGGGCTATACGCCGCTGGGGTTCATCCGCTCGTACGCATACGCCGCGCTCGATCCCGGCGAGCAGCTGCTGCAGGCGCCGGTGCTGGCCGCGCCCGTGGCGCTTCGACGCGCCGGGCTCTCGCTGCGGGATATCGACCTCGTGGAGATGCACGAAGCGTTCGCGTCCCAGGTGCTCTCGAACCTGCGCGGCTTCGAGTCGAAAGCCTGGGCCGAGCGAGCGGGGTTCTCCGAGCCGGTGGGCGAGGTGGATCGTGCGCGATTGAACGTCATGGGTGGCTCGATCGCGATCGGGCATCCCTTCGGCGCGACCGGAGCCCGCATAACGACGACGCTGCTCAACGAGCTGGGTCGACGTGGTGGACAATTCGGGCTCATGACAGTGTGCGCCGCTGGCGGAATGGGGTTCGCGATGGTCGTGGAACGTCAATGAGCTCACGCCGCGAATGACATCTGCGCTCACGACCGACGTCCGCGACGGCATTGCCGTCGTGACGCTCGACGTGCCTAACGCTCCGGTCAACACGTTCGCGCGGTCGGTCCGCGACGAGTTTACGGCCCTCCTCGACCGCCTCGAGCGCGACGAGTCTATTCGTGCCGCCGTCGTGCGAAGTGGTAAGCCCGACGTGTGGGTGGCGGGTGCCGACATCGAGGAATTCCTCGGCATCGAGACCTCGTCGCAGGCCGAGGCGCTGAGCCGCGACGGGCATGCGCTGTTGGAGCGACTCGAGAAGCTCAAGACGCCGGTCGTTGCCGCGATCAGCGGTGCGTGCCTCGGCGGTGGCCTCGAGGCGGCGCTCGCGTGCGCCTACCGCGTGGGCGCCGACACGCCGAAAACGGTGTTCGGCCTCCCGGAAGTGCAGCTCGGGCTCATTCCCGGAGGCGGAGGAACGCAGCGGCTTCCGCGCCTCGTTGGCCTCGAGGCGGGTTTGGACATGATCCTCACCGGCCGAAACATCCGCGCGCGCAACGCGGTGCAGATGGGGCTCATTCACGAGCTCGTGCACCCGGCGATCCTCGACGAGATAGCGATCGAGCGGGCGAAGGCGCTTGCCGATGGCACGTTGAAGCGAGGCATGGCCGGTGGCCCACATGGCCCGCGCCATGTGCTCCTGGACGAGAACCGTGTCGGCCGAGCGCTCGTCTTCCGCCAGGCGCGCGAACGGATCCTCGCGCGCACGCGCGGTCACTATCCAGCGCCACTCGCCGCACTCGACGTGGTGGCGACGGGCTATACGCACGGCACCGACCGCGGATTCCGGGAGGAGGCGCGACTGTTCGGCGAGCTCGCGGTGAGCGAGGTGTCGCGGCAGCTCGTCTTCCTGTTCTTCGCCACGACCGCGCTGAAGAAGGATCCAGGTGTAGCGGAGCCGGCGCCCGCGCCACAGTCGGTCCAGAAGCTCGGCATTCTGGGCGCGGGGTTCATGGGCGCAGGTATCGCGTCCATCGCGGCCCAGCAGGGCACGCTGATTCGGCTCAAGGATGCGGACCCTGGCCGGGTGGGGAAGGGACTCGCCGCGGCGCGCGAGGTGCTGCGCGATCGCCTAACGAAGAAACAGATCACCCGCCAGCAGCTCGATGACTACATGACGCTCATCGGCGGGACGACCGACTACTCCGGATTTCGCAACGTCGATCTCGTCATCGAGGCGGTGTTCGAAGACCTTGGCGTGAAGCAGGCGGTCCTGCAGGAGACGGAAGCCGTGACGCCGGCCAACGCGATCTTTGCGTCGAACACGAGCACGATTCCCATCGCGCAACTCGCGTCAGTGTCCTCGCGTCCACAGCGAGTCATCGGCATGCACTTCTTCTCGCCGGTGCCCAAGATGCCGCTGCTCGAGGTGATCGTTACCCCGCAGACGAGCCGGGAGGTGACGACGACCGTCGTGGGATACGGCAAGACGTTAGGCAAGACGGTCATCGTGGTGAACGACGGTCCGGGCTTCTTCGCCAACCGGATTCTCGCGCCGTACATCAACGAGGCCGGCATCCTGCTGGACGAGGGCGTGGCCATCGACGCGATCGACCGGGCGCTCGTGGAATTCGGCTTTCCCGTCGGGCCGATCACACTGATCGACGAGGTGGGGCTCGATATTGCCGGCAAGTCGGGCGCGATCATGCTCGAGGCGTTTGGCACCCGAATGGCGCCGTCGCAGTCGCTCACGCGCGTTGTCGCCGCCGGTCGGACCGGGCGGAAAGGGAAGAAAGGATTCTACCGGTACGACGAGACCGGAAAAAAGCGCGGGGTCGATCCGTCGGTGTATGAGCTTCTGCCGACCGGGCAACGGCGAACCGAGGTACCCTCGGACGAGATTCAGCGCCGCTGCGTGCTGGCGATGGTGAACGAAGCGGTGCGGTGCCTCCAGGATGGCATCCTTCGCACCTCGCGTGATGGCGATGTCGGCGCGGTGTTCGGTATCGGGTTTCCACCATTCCGCGGCGGTCCGTTCCGCTACGCCGACTCGCTTGGCACCGAACGAGTGGTGCGGGCGTTGGAGGGCCTGAACTCTGATCGCGCGCCCCGCTTTGCACCTGCGCAACTGCTCATCGAGATGGCTCGCGGGGGCCGCCGGTTCTACCCGGAGCGCGGCCATCCCTTCCCGGGCTAAATTTGACGTTCGCTCGCTTTCGCGTTCACGCTAACGAGGCTGCATGCTGAGGAAGACGCTGCTCTATCTCTCGAATCAGCAACGAGTCTTCACGTTCGTCCGGCGAAATCGCCTTGCCCGCCGCATGGCGTCTCGTTTCGTCGCGGGGGAAACGATCGACGAGGCGATCCCCGCAGTCCGCGCGCTCAATGCGCGAGGCATCACGGCATCGCTGGACTTGCTCGGCGAGAGCGTGCATCACGAGGAAGAGGCGCGTGCGACGGCACGTTCGTACCTCGAGATTCTCGATCGGATCAACGCGGAGAAACTCGACGCGAACGTGTCGCTCAAGCTCACGGCAATGGGCCTCGATGTCTCTGAAGACCTCTGTGTTGCCAACGTGCAGATGGTGCTCGAGCGCGCGCGGGACTACGACTCGTTCGTTCGCCTCGACATGGAGAGCAGTGAGTACACGGAGCGGACGCTCCAGATGTTCGAGCATCGACTTTATCCGTCGTACCCGAAGAACGTCGGCATCGTGCTGCAGAGCTATCTGCGACGCACCGTTGCCGATGTCGAGCTCGCGAATCGTCTCGGATGCCGGGTCCGGATCTGTAAGGGCGCGTATCAGGAGCCGGCGTCGGTGGCCTTCCCGGACAAGCGCGATGTTGATCAGACGTACGTGCAATGCATGCACGCGCTGATGACCGACGGCAATTATCCCGGGCTGGCCACGCACGACGAGCGCATCATTGCCGAGGCGAAGCGGTTCGCGACCGAACGAAAGATCCCCGCGGACCGATATGAGTTTCAGATGCTCTACGGTGTGCGGCGCGATCTGCAAGACCGTCTCGTGCGCGACGGCTATCGCATGCGGGTCTATGTGCCGTTCGGCACCCAGTGGTATCCGTACCTCATGCGGCGCCTGGCCGAGCGGCCGGCGAACGTCGCGTTCATGACGGGCAACGTCGTGAAAGAGATGCTGCACAGGCGGTAGCGCATGTCCGGCCGATTCCTTCCTCCCGATCACTCGCGCGGTGACGCGAATACGATCGGCGGTTACGCGGCGGTGCACTCGAGGCCCGCGGCATTCGAGGGGTCGGATGGGATGTCCTACAGCGTCGAGATCGTAGTGGACGAGACCGAGATTGTCGGTCGTCCGTACGGCGCGTATTTCCTCTTCATGCGCTGGCGTCGCATCGGCGCGCAGGGCATCGAGGGCCACCTCGAGACCGACTACCTCGCGTATGGCGCCAGCGAGGACGCGGCGCGCGCGAGCGTCGGCGCGATGACGCTCAACGACGTCAAGGCGCTGCTCGAGAGCCTCATTCGCGAACAGGCGACAAATCGACCTTCCCGACGCTGGTGGGACGCGATGAGGGACGAATGAGTGGTCGCCGGCTGGCCCGCTGATGCAAGGGACCGTGTTGTCCGGCACCGGTGGCGTCTGGCGTGTTCTCGGCCTCGACGGCGTGACGTATGAATGTGCGTTGCGCGGAAAGCTCAAGCAGGGAGGGCTCAAGCTCGCGGTTGGCGATGACGTGGAGCTGGAACGAGGCGACCGTGGCGAGGCCACTGCGATCGGGTCGATTCTGCCGCGCCGGTCGAAGCTCGCCCGGCGGTCGCCCGGAGGCGGCCGCGGCGAGCGCATCGTTGCCGCGAACGTCGATCAGGTCGTCGTCATATTCGCGCTGGTGAAACCGACGCCGCACCCGCGAATGCTGGATCGCTTTCTCGTCATCGCCGAGTCGAACGAGCTCGCGGCACGAATCGTCGTGAACAAGGTCGACCTCGCGAGTGAAGCCGACGCCGAAGCGCTATTTGCGGATCATGTGCGCGCTGGCTACCCGCTGCACCTGACCAGCACGAAGGATGGCGGACGTGGTCTCGAGGCGCTGCACGATGCGTTGCAGGGCAGGACGTCGGCACTCACGGGCCCATCGGGTGTCGGAAAATCGTCACTGATGAACGCCTTGTATCCGGGGCTCAGGCTGCGCGTTGGCGAGATCAGCGAATCGGTGAACAAGGGCAGGCACACCACGGTGGGTGCCCTGCTTCATCCCTTGCCGGACGGCGGATTCGTCGCGGACACGCCGGGGCTACGCGAGATCGGGTTGTGGGGTCTCGAACCGTCGGAGGTCGCTGACTGCTTTCCCGAGTTCCGTTCCCTGACGGCGCTCTGCCGGTTCGCGGATTGCACGCACACAGTCGAGCCGGGGTGTGAGGTGCTCGATGCGCTGGCGCGGGGCGAAGTCAGCGCGACCAGGCACGAGAGCTATGTCAAACTCAGAGAAGAGGTGGAAGAGGCGGCGAGACTGTGGTAGCAGGAGAAGAACTGGTAACAGGTTACTGGAACAGGTAATTGGTTACTGGTACAGGTTACTGGTTATGCGAAACCTCGGGACGCCCATCTCACAGAGAGGCGTCCCGAGGGTTCAAATCACTGATAACCGATTCCAGTAACCAATTACCTGTTCTGTTGCGCTCTCACGCCTCGTTAGGGCGAAAGCCTGGAAATCTCCCAACCCCGCTCGCCACGTCGATAGAGCAATCGGTCGTGCAGGCGATCGGGTCGCCCCTGCCAAAACTCGATCTCGTCCGGCGCGACACGAAAGCCCCCCCAATGCGGTGGCAGCGGAACATCGCCGTCTGGAAAGCGTCCGATGACGTCCTGCACGCGCGCCTCGAGCTCTTCGCGACTCGCGAGCACCGCGCTCTGATGCGACGCCCACGCCCCGAGCCGGCTGCCGAGTGGGCGCGTGCGAAAATAGGCATCCGACTCCTGCGTGCTCACCCGCGAGACAGATCCCGTGATGCGAACCTGCCGCTCGATCTCCTTCCACAGAAACGTCAGCGCGGCGAGCGGATTCTCGGCGAGCTCCGCCCCCTTTCGACTGCGGTAGTCCGTGTAGAACGCGAATCCGTTCGCGTCTACACCCTTGAGCAGGACGATGCGCGCAGACGGCACGCCGTCTCGCGTAGCCGTGGACAAGGTCATCGCGTTAGGCTCGGGGACTCGCGCGGCGGCTGCGTCGGCGAACCACCGCTCGAATTGCCGAATGGGATCCGCGTCGACGTCGCGCTCATCGAGCGTGGCCAGCGCATAGTCGCGGCGTAGCGCCGCGAGATCGAGAGTCGTCATGACGGGTTCACTCGTGACGTAGAAGCTCGGGAACGATCTCGGCAGCCGGTCCGCGCAGCACCGCGGTCGCCACGTGCGTGATCGGTGTGCTGTCCACGTTGATTTCGATGATGGCTCCGCCGCCACGACGCGTGAGGTCGGCGAGGCCTGCCGCGGGGTGGACCAGGGCGCTCGTGCCCACCACGAGGCACACGTCCGCTGCCGAGGCAAGTCGAACAGCCTCGCCGAGGACCGTCGGGTCGAGCGGCTCGCCGAACCAGACGATGTCGGGTCGCATGAGGGCACCGCACGCATCGCAGTGCGGCAGCGTTTCGATCGCGGTCGCATCGATCGTGGTGCGATCGTCCTGCCTCACGCCGCAGGCGGTACATCGAATACGGAACAGGGAGCCATGGAGCTCGAGCGGCAAAGGCGCCGCACCGTCGCCCGCGGCGGCGTGCAGACCGTCGACGTTTTGCGTTACGACGCGGAAGTCCGGCCGCGTCGCCGACGCGCTCGCGAGCGCCCGGTGCGCGGCGTTAGGTGCGCAGGAGAGGACCACCGAGCGACGCCACCCGTACCATTCCCACACGAGGCGAGCATCTCGCGCGAACGCCTCTGGAGTCGCGAGGTCCTCGGCGCGAAACTGCTTCCATAGGCCGCCGGCACCGCGAAACGTCGGGACGCCGGATTCGGCACTCACGCCGGCGCCGCTGAGCGCCACGATCCGTCCGGCGCGTCGCACCAGCGCTCGTGCGACATCCATCGCGCGCGTCGAATCGCGCTCGACGGCGTTCGGCACGCTCAGGCCTCCTCGACGATGCGCCGCAGCGCCTCGACTTCGTACGGCTTGTCCACCACGGCGGCAAGGGCGAGCCCCTCGATGCGCTGTCGCACCGCAGGCGTCGCTGTGTCGCCGGTCGAGAGGATGAATCGCGCCGTCGAGCACGACGGAAGCTCCTTCAAGCGGCGAATGACCTCGGCGCCGTCCATTCCCGGCATCCGCAGGTCGCAGATCACGACGTCGAAGCTTGAACGCTGCGCGACGCGGAGGGCCTGCCGACCCTCGTGTGCCGGCACGACGGCATGGCCGCGTGACGAGAAGTACCGGACCAGCAGTCCGACGATCACCTCCTCATCATCGATCACGAGGATATCGAGCGGGCGCTCCGCCTGTGGGGATGTCGGGCTCGAGACGAGGGAATCGATCGAGACGGGTGTGTCGTCCGCCGCCCCGTGCTCGTAGGTTGGCAACGAGATCGTGAATGTGGTGCCCGACCCCACTCGCGTTTCGACGTCGATGGTGCCGCCGTGTTGCGTGATGATGCCGTGTACCACCGAGAGTCCTAGCCCGGTACCCTCGCCCTCCTCCTTCGTCGTCCAGAACGGGTCCCAGATGCGTGGAAGCTCCGCCGCCGCGATGCCCGGGCCGTTATCGCTGATCTCGAGCGAGACCGCAGTGGCGCGCACCGCTGTGCGAATCACGACCATCGGCGTCCGAACCGAGCCGGACGTCATGCGAGCACCAGCGCCCGCGGCGGCCATCGCCTCGAGTGCCTGACGAGCGTTCACGAGCAGATTCAACATGACCTGCTCGAGCTGCGCGGGATCTGCCGCCACCCACGCCGGCTCATCGCTCAGTACCAGCTCGCAGAGTACGCCGTGCGTCTCCATCGCATAACGCTGCGTGTCGGCGATGTAGCGCACGATGCCGTTCAGGTCCACCCGATGTCGCTCCGTCGACTCCTGCCGGCGCGCGAACGTCAGCAGATCCTTCACGATCTTCGCGGCGCGCTTCGCCTCGCGGTGCACCGTCTCGATAGCGCTGCGATCTTCCTTCGGCAGATTTGTCTTCAGCAGGATCTGCGCAAACCCCGAGATCGCCGCGAGTGGGTTGTTCAGCTCGTGCGCGACACCCGCGAGCGTATGCCCGAGGCTCGACATGCGTTCCGCTCGTCGCACGACCGCCTCGCGACGTAGCCGTTCGGTCACGTTCTCGGCGATGCCCTCGTACCAGAGCACGTCTCCGTACGTGTCGCGCGCGGCGCGCGCTGAGAGGCGGACGGCGATCGGCTTACCATCCCGTCGTCGCCATGTGAGATCGAACCACTCCGGATGCGCGCCGCTATCGATGGCGGTGATCCACACCTCGCGCTCCTCGGCGTCGAAGTACAAGTCCCGCACGATGTCGATCGCCATCAGCTCCTCGGCCGACTCGTAACCGAGCATCGTGACCATCGCCGGGTTCACGTCGAGGAAGCGGCCTGCTCTCGTCGAACGGAAGATCCCGTAGGCGGCGCGGTCGATGAGCGCCCGCGTTCGCTCCTCCGATTGACGGAGCGCCTCCTGTGCGTGCTTGCGCGCCTCAATGTCTCGCGTGACGCTCAGGAGTCGGTCGGGGACGCCGGCGTCGTTCCGCAGCAACGCTGTGTGGGTCTCTACCCAGATGTACGAGCCGTCTTTCCGCAGGCACCGCCACTCCACGAGCGGCGTCTCGCCCCGAAGCACGGCGAGGTACGCGTCGCCCGCGAGCTTTGCGAGGTCGTCCGGGTGCGTGAGCGCGAACACGTCCTTTCCGAGGAGTTCTCCTGGCGTGAACCCGAGGGCCTTTTCGGTGGAGGCGGAGTAGTAGAGCGCCGTCCCGTCGAGGTCCTGCAGGCACACGATGTCGTCGATCGATTCGGCCAGGAGGCGATACTTCGCCTCACTTTCCGTGAGTGCGATTCCGGCGGCGCGGTGCTCGCTGATGTCGCGGGCCGTGACCCGATAGCCGACGATAGTGCCTTCCTCCTCGACGGCATCGGCCCGAGCTTCGAGCCACACCCAGGTGCCATCCTTCCTGCGAACCCGCGCGGTCTCGGTCACGGGTTGCCGCTTGCTGACGGTCTGCACCGAGCTCGCGATCCGCTCGCGATCGGCGGGATCGAGCAGCGTCCACCACTCGACACCTAGCACCTCTTCCGGCGCAAATCCGAGCACGTGCGCGACCGAGGGGCTTACATAGGTGAACCGACCCCCGTGCAGCGAGATGAGCGCGATGATGTCACTCGAGTTCTCGGCGATGAGCCGGTAGAGCGTCTGCTGTCGGCGCAGCTCCACTTCGACGGACACGCGCGATGTGACGTCGCTCAGCGTGCCGCTCACCCCGACCACGTCGCCGGCAGGGTCGAGCATCGGGATCGCCCGGAGCTCGAGCCAGTGCACGTTGCCGGCGACGCATCTCACGCGGACCACCTGTTCCGCGAGGGATTGCCGACCGTCCAGGAGGGCCCTCAGCACACCGTCGCATTCGGCTGCGTCATCCTCGACCATGGAGGTCGTCGCCAGCTGGGAGACGCTTTCTGCCGGCGATCGCCCCGTCACTGTTTCCCAGGCGGGGTTGAGAAATGTCCACCGGAGGTCCCGGTCGGCCTGGAAGACGACCGTCGTCAGATTGTCCACCAGCGCCCGGTAACGTTCTTCGCCTCGTCGCAGAACCTCCTCGGACGCCTCGCGCTGCTGGATGTAATCCTGCAGGATTGAGCGCAGCGCGGTCGCGTCGCCGGTCAGCTTCTCGATCATCGCGTCGCGCTGGCTGATCTCCTCCTTCGCCGCGCGCTTTCGGCTGCGCTCTGCGATGAGAAGGCCGACAGCGCCAATCGCGACGAGGACGGCGACGACCGTAAGTATGGGCGCGGCGAGGATCAGACGATCACTCCGGACGTGGGGCGGACGATGGCAATTGATACGCGGTTCGACGGGCCGGCGGGAGGGGCAGGGGAGATGGATGAACGTGGCGGCCCGGCCGGGCAACCGGCACCGAGCCCTGCCGCGGGAACCAAAGACGAAGACGCGCGGTTTGTCCCGCAGATGACGGCGCCCGCCAACGCAGCGCGCGAGGACGATCTGCGCTTCGAAGCCGAAGCGCTTCCCTACATCGATGACGTCTATCGCTTCGCCCTGTCGCTGACGCGAGATGCGGCGGACGCGGATGACGTGGTCCAGGAAACGTTTCTTCGCGCATACCGATCATGGCATACGTTTCAGCCGGGCAGCGATGCCCGTCGCTGGTTGTTCACCATCACGCGCAACGTATTTCTCCGATCCCGAGAGCGGGAACGTCGCCACGTCGACATCGAGGATGGCGATCTCGAGGCGCTGAGCTCGTTCGCTGCGGCGACCGACCAGGAACGCGATGGCAGCGATCGGATTCTCTCTCGAATCGATCTCGGTCCCGCGCTCCAGCGCGCGCTGAATGAGCTCGACGAGCCTTTCAAATCGGCGGTCGTGTTGGTCGACCTCGAAGATCAGTCGTACGAAGCGGCGTCCGAGATCCTTGGCGTCCCCATTGGCACGGTCCGGTCTCGCCTTTTTCGCGGACGGCGCATTCTCCAGGAAAAACTCATGACGTACGCGCGCGACGCTGGCTTTACTACCGCACAGCGCGGCCAACGCGGATCGAAGGATGACTGAGTGTAACCGCGATATCGACTGCCGCAGTGCAGTTCAGAAGCTCTGGGACTATCTCGACGAGGAGCTTACCCCCGATCGGATGGACGAAGTCCGCCGCCATCTCGAGCGGTGCGGAGACTGCCTGCCGCATCACGAATATGGCCGCGTCTTTCTGGCCGCCCTGGCAACCGCTCGTCAGACGGACGCACGCGCTCCGGACGCGCTCCGACGTCGCGTGATGGACAGTCTGCGGGCTGCCGGGTTCAACGCCTGACTCGTGCGGCGCGCGCCGCACAGTCTTTTACATGGCTGGCCGGCCCGCAATGTCCACGACGACGACGTCGCCGACCTTGGTTGCCTTGAGCGTCGCCTCGATCGATTTGCGATCGCCCACGATCACGATCGCGAGCTTGTCCGGGTCGAGGTACTGCCGCGCGACGCGCTGCGCCTCCGCCTGCGTCACCGCCGCGATACCCTGCGTGTACCCGTTGTAGAAGTCCAGCGGGACATCGTACGGCACCAGTCCGGCGAGCTGCCCGGCGATTCCTCCAGTTGTCTCGAATCGGCCGGGTAACTGAAGCTGCAGGTATCGTTTCGTTTTCTCGAGCTCGTCCCTGGGAATCGTGTCGCGAATGGCGCGAACCTCCTTCATGAACTCGATCAGCGCCGAGTCGGTCTTGGCGGCGACAACCTCGGCGCTGGCGATGAAGGGCCCTGGTGTGCGACGCATCGCGAATCCTGACGACGCGCCGTACGTGTAGCCCTTCGTCTCCCGGAGGTTCTGATTGAGACGGCTCGTGAACGATCCGCCCAGCGCCGTGTTCATCACGGTGAGCGGGAAGTAATCGGGCGTGGTGCGCGAGACGCCCACGCCTCCAATGCGGAACGAAGATTGGGCGGCGCCGGGCTTGTCGACGAGATAGATGGTGGTGCCCTTCCCCGTAGCGGGCTGTCCGTAATTGGCCGGCGGAACGGTTCCGCGTTCCCACCCGCCGAAGAGCGCCCGCGCGCGACGCTCCACGTCGTCGGGTTTGACGTCTCCCACCACGAGCAGCGTCGCGTTGTTCGGACGGAAATACGTGTCGTAGAACCGGCGCACGTCCGCCTGCTGGATCGCGTTCGTGCTCGCTTCGTCGCCGGTGAGCGGGTGTCCGTACGCGGCCGATCCGAACACGATCGCCGCGAACGCGCGGTTCGCGATTTCGGGCGCGCGATCCTTCACCTGCAGGAGGCTCGTTAGGCGACTCTTGCGCAGCCGCTCCAGCTCGGCCGGCGGGAACGCCGGATGCAGTGCGATGTCAGCGAACAGCGAGAGGGCGCTGTCCAACTGCGCGGTCGGCGTGTGCAGTTGAACCGTCGTCGCATCCCACCCGCTGTTCGCGAAGATGTCAACGCCGAGGAACGCCTCCTGATCGGCGATCTGCAGCGAGTTACGCGTGGTCGTCCCTTCCTTGAGCAGTGACGTCGCGAGTGTCGCCGTTCCGAGCTTGCCCGGCTCGTCGGTCTCTCCGCCGCTCTTCACGACGAGAACGAAATCTGCCAGGGGAAGCTCGTGCTGTTCGACGACGAGGAGTCGGAGCCCGTTAGGCAGGGCGCGCGCTACCACGTCGGGCAGCGTGAGTGCTTTCGGCGCCCCGAGTACCGGTGGCTTCGTCAGATCCGCCGTTGGTGCCGCGGCGGTCGGTGTGGGTGCCGGCGCCGCGGCTGTCGTCGACGGAGGGCTTCCACTGTGCGAGCACGCAGCCGCGATGAGCCACGCCGCTGAGCTGGCGAGGGCGGCGGCGTTGCGCGTCACCGGATAGGCGCGACGCGGCCTCACTGGATCACCCCCGTCACCATGAGATCGCGCTTGCCCTCCGGGACGACGGTCAGCGTCACGCGCGGCTTGCCGAGATACGAGACTACGACACGCTTCACGTCGTCCACCGTCACCTTGTCGTAGCGCGCCGCGTCCTGCCTCGCGTAGTCGGGTGTCCCGCTGAAGTAGTTGTAAAAGTTGAGCTGGTCGGCTTTCCCGAGGTCGCTCGCCAGCCGGTCGAGAAACTGCGCGCGCGTCGAGTTCTGCGCGCGTGCGAGCTCCCGGTCGGTAATGCCATCGGTCGTGAGCTTCCGCAGCTCCTCGTTCACGAGTTTCGCCATCTCCGTGGGCGTGTGTCCCGGCTTCGGCGTCACGACGATCTGGAACCCGCCGTCGAGCCGCTGACTGTTGTTGAACGCGCTGACATCCTGTGCCACCTGCATATCGTAGACGAGACGCTTGTAGAGCCGTGAGTTCTTATCGCCCGCGATCACGTACGCCGCGACGTCAAGCGGCGCGTCGTCCTCGTGGAACGCCTTCACGGCGCGCCACGCGTAATAGAGACGTGGCAGCTGTACCTTGTCCTCGAGTACGAGAAACGTGTCTTTCGGGACCGGCTGTGACGTCACCTGTGGCCGCGGCGGAATGGCCGGACCGCGCGGAATTCCGCTGAAGTACAGCTGCACGAGCCGCTTCACGGAGTCGCGCTGGAAGTCTCCGACGATCGCGATGGTCGCGTTGTTAGGCGCGTAGTACGTGCGGAAGAAGGTCTTGACGTCCTCCAGCGCCGCGGCGCTCAGGTCCGTCATCGAGCCGATCGTGGAATGCGAGTACGGGTGCGTCGGCGGATAGAGTGCGGCGAGGATCGTCTCGAACGCTCGGCCATAGGGCACGTTGTCGTAGCTCTGGCGGCGTTCGTTCTTCACGACGTCCCGCTGCAGATCGAGCTTCGCCTGGTCCATCGTCGGGAGAAGCCGTCCCATCCGGTCCGCGTCGAGCCAGAGGGCGAGTGGCAGTGCGTTGGCGGGCATCCACTCGTAGTAGTTCGTCCGGTCGGCGTTCGTCGAGCCGTTGTTGTTCCCTCCTGCCGCTTCGAGCCACTGGTCGAACTTGCCGACCGGCACGTTCTCCGAGCCCATGAACATGATGTGCTCGAACAGGTGTGCGAATCCGGTTCGACCGGTCACCTCATCACCCGACCCTACCTTGTACCAGGTGTTGACCGCGACCAGAGGAACTGAGTGATCCTCTGAGAGGATCACCTCGAGGCCGTTCGGCAGCGTGTATTTCTCGTACGCGATCGCCGGCACGGCCTGCGCGACAACGGTCACCGGGGTGACGATGAGAACGAACGGAAAGAGCCAGCGTACCGGCAGCGGCACGTTCGGGGCGCCGAGTCGGCGACGAAATCGATCTGGGCTCACGGAGCGGGTCTCACGTGGCTGAGCCATTGGTGTCTCGAGGGCAGTCGTGTTTCTCGGAAGGAAGGCCCGCCCACATACGCGCGCAAGCCGGTAGGGGCCGTCCGTCGACAGAGACGAACCAGGTTGACATAGGGTAGGGGGGTATCTACTTTATACCCCTACAGGCTATAGGAGCGGATCCATGAACACGATCGAGCTGGAAATCGAAGGAATGTCCTGCGAGCACTGTGTCGCCGCTGTTTCCGAGGCACTCGGGGAGTTGCCGGGCGTCAGCGTCGATGAGGTGCGCGTTGGCGGAGCTAATCTGCGGTACGATCCGGGACAGGTCTCGCCCGAGCAGATCGCGCTGGCGATCGAAGACGCCGGCTACGCCGCGCACGCCAGAGCCTGACCGACGTGCGCGCCGACGAAATTGTGGTCGTCATTGCGGCCATCGCCGCGATTGGCTGGGTGAACTGGTACTTCTTCGTCGCCGCCAATCGTGCGGATGGGCGCGGGAGAGAGCAGCGTGACCGCGCGACTCGAAGCTAGCGACGCGCCCGTCGTCCGCATCGATATCCCGGTGTCCGGGATGACCTGCGCCGCCTGCCAGGCCCGCGTGCAGCGCGCGCTCGTGCGCCAGCCCGGTGTGCGCGATGCCGCCGTGAACCTGATGACACGAACGGCCTCAATCATGTACGACCCCGCGGAGACGTCGCCGCAGCGATTCGTCGACGCCATCCGACACACGGGCTACGGCGCGGACCTGCCGCTCGATCGAACGATTCTCGATGAGCAGCACGCGACGGATCGGGCGTTCGCCGACGAATACCGTACGCTCGCCACGAAGGCGAGCGTGACCCTCGCGGCTGGTCTTATCGCGATGATCGCCTCCATGCCGCTCATGGCCCCAGCGGGCCACGACGGACTGACTGCGATGTCGGATCCATTCATGCGGTGGGTGTCGCATTCGCTCGCTCCGATCGTGCAGCGCGCGCTGCCGTGGCTGTATTCGATCGACACGCGTGTCCTGTCGTTCGCGCTGCTTGGGATGACGGGCGCGATCATGGCATGGAGTGGGCGCGCCTTCTACGCGCGCGCCTGGGCGGCATTCCGCCACCACGCCGCGGATATGAATACGCTTATCGCCGTCGGCACCGGCGCGGCATTCCTGTTCTCGGCTGCCGCGACCGTGGCGCCCTCGTTCTTCGTCGCACGCGGTGTCGCGGCCGATACCTACTACGAGGCGGTGATCTTCATCATCGCGCTCATTCTCCTGGGCAACGCGCTCGAGACGCGTGCGAAACGACAGACAGCCGCGGCGCTGCGCGGGCTCGCCAGCCTGCAGCCAAAGACCGCGCGCATCCAGCGCAATGACGGTGAAGTCGACGTTCCCGTCGAGGACGTCAGGCAGGGCGATGTCGTCAGCGTGCGGCCTGGCGAGCGGTTAGCCGTGGACGGCGAGATCGTGGAAGGCTCGAGCGCGGTGGACGAGTCGATGGTCACTGGCGAGTCGCGCCCCGTGGCCCGATCCGTTGGCGACCGAATCATCGGCGGGACGATCAACACTACCGGAGCCTTCCGCTATCGTGCCACCACCCTGGGTGCGGACAGCGTGCTTGCCCGCATCGTTAGGCTGATGCGGGAGGCCCAGGGGACACGAGCCCCCGTGCAGCGTCTCGCGGACCGCGTCAGCGCCGTATTCGTTCCGATCGTCATCTCGCTCGCCATCGCGACGTTCGCCATCTGGTACGTCGCGGTTGACACTGCGCCGGCGGTTCGCGCGTTCGCCGCTGCCGTCGCCGTGCTTGTCATCGCGTGTCCGTGCGCGATGGGTCTAGCCGTTCCGACCGCTGTGATGGTCGCGACCGGCAAAGGTGCAGAGCTCGGAGTACTGATCAAGGGTGGCGAAGCCCTCCAGCGCGCCGGATCGCTCGACACGGTGGTGCTCGACAAGACGGGCACGGTTACAGAAGGCCGACCGACGGTGACTGATGTCGTGTCGTACGACCCGGACCGAACCGACGTTGAGCTCCTCCAGCTTGCGGCCGCGGTTGAACGACGATCCGAGCACCCACTTGCGGCGGCGATCGCGGTGTCGGCAAACGATGGCGGTGTGACGTTAGGCGCTGCTGAGTCGTTTGAGTCGTATCCCGGGCGAGGCGTCACCGGCGTGGTCGACGGAATCGCCGTTGTAGCCGGTAACCCTCGGCTCATGGCCGAGTGGGCGGTAGACACGTCGGCCGCTTCAGCGGACGTCGCGCGTCTGGCCGCGGAGAGCAAGACGATCGTGCTCGTCGCGGCCGACGGCCGCCTGGCCGGTCTGATCGCGATCGCCGATCCCATCAAGGCCGGCTCGCGGGACGCCGTGAACGCGCTGCGTCAAATGGGGCTCGACGTCGTGCTGTTGACGGGAGACAGCGACGCGGTGGCGCAGAGCGTTGCGCGCGCCGTTGGAATCGAGCGTGTCGTCGCGGGCGTGTTGCCGGAAGGCAAGGTCGCCGAGGTCCGCCGGCTCCAGACGGAACGCCGCGTCGTGGCGATGGTCGGTGATGGCGTCAATGACGCGCCGGCGCTGGCGCAGGCGGATCTCGGAATGGCGGTCGGTTCCGGAACCGATGTAGCCATCGAGGCGAGCGACGTGACCCTGGTGCGCGGAGACCTGCGAGGCGTGGCGCAAGCCGTCGCACTGTCGCGGCGCACGATGCGCACGATGAAGCAGAACCTATTCTGGGCATTCATCTACAACGTCGTCGGCATTCCGGTCGCCGCCGGCGCGCTCTATCCGATCGCGGGTATCCTGTTGAGCCCCATTCTCGCGAGTGCGGCGATGGCATTGAGCTCGGTGAGCGTTCTCTCGAACAGCCTCCGGCTCCGTCGGTATGACCCGCGGGCCGTCTGACTTCACGATGGCCCTCATCTATTCGGGAAGGACTCATGCGAGATACTGACAAACAGGCGCGGACCGGCGAGGTCGGCCCATCCGAGGCGCTCGTCGCCGAATGCGCATGCGGTGCGTTCGATGAGAGCGGCGAGCACCGTCATGCGGTCGCGGTGGACCCCGACATCAAGGCGCGCAATGTGAAGCGCCTGAGACGCATCGAAGGACAGGTGAGAGGGTTACAGAAGATGGTCGATGACGACCGGTACTGCGCGGATATCCTCACGCAGATCTCGTCCGTTCATGAGGCGCTTCGGTCGGTCGGGCGCGAGTTGATGCGCAACCATCTCAAGCACTGCGCCGCAAGCGCCATCGCCGCCGGGTCCGACAAGGCGGACGCCATGTATGATGAGCTCCTCGAGCTCATGTACAAGAACGCGCGGTGATGCCGCACGTTCCATCTTCGCCGGCGGAGCACGTTAGGCGCCACGCCGGGCGTCGGATGGCGCTCGTCGTCGTGCTCATGCTGAGCGCGTCAAGCACGCTCGACGCACAGACGGATTTCTACAACACGAGCCTTGGTCGTCCTATTCGCATGGAGGACGCGGTCCCGGTGGAATATCGAGCGGTGGAGTTGAACCTCGCACCTGTCCGGCTCGACTTCATGAGCCAGGATACGCGGTTCTGGTCGCTTCATCCTGAGGCGACGATCGGGATTCTTCCGCGGACCCAACTTCAACTCGCCATGCCGCTCGCGTACGTCGACGCCCCCGAGACGTCGACGCGGGGCGTAGCCGGGCTCGATGTCTCGGTCATGCACGCGTTCAACATGGAAACATCCATACCGGCACTCGCGGTCGCTGGCGACATCTCGTTCCCCGTTGGCCCGTTAGGCGGAACCGCGACATACGGGACGGTCAAGGGCATCGTGACTCGTACGCTTCCGTGGGCGCGCTTCCACGGCAATGCACAGTTCACGGCGGGCCCCTCGACGAGCTCGGACGACCCCGCAACCTCCACCGCCAATGACGGCCGCGATCTGTCGCGTTGGCTTGCCGGGATCGCTGTCGACAAGACGTTCGCGCTTCACTCGCTCCTCGTGACCGCCGAGTCGTTCGTCGAGCAGCCGATCAATAGCGGGTCGTCCGTGGCGTGGACCGCCGGTGCCGGCCTTCGATATCAGCTGGACCCTCGGTGGACCATGGACGCCGGCATCGGTCGACGTTTCAGCGGAGACAATCGCGCCTGGTACGTCACTTTCGGATCGGCATACTCCCTGGGCCTTCGATGATGAGAGCCTGCCGCTTCACGTTTGCTCGCGGCCTGGTGGCCTGCGGATCGCTTCTCGTCGCCCTCTCGATCCCGCGGATCGGACACGCGCAATGGTCCACGGCGTATCACCAGTTCTATCGCCAGGCATCGCACAACTGGGAATTCAGGCGGAACTACCCGGCGGCAGACCGGCTGTTCAACGCCTTCGATTACGGTCACGCGATTCTGTACGAGACTCTGTTCACCGAGCCGGACGCGCCGACGTCGCGACTCGAGGAGCGTGAGTACGACTTCATCACGCAGCGTCTGCTCGTCAAGCCGCCTCGGCTCCCGCTCGAGGAATCGGTGATCGAGGTCGAGTACGCGAAGCTCGTCCCCGAGGCGAAGGAGATGTTCGAGTGGGCGCACATACTGCACCGCCAGGTCTACGACATCTGGGCGGACGAGCGGCTCTCCCCCGAGAGCAAGGATCGCGAGGTCAACAGGCTACTGAAGCACTATCTCGCCCGGCGCAAGGCCGCGTTCAGCGCTCGGCCAAAGGACATGCATCTGATGGAAGGGCAGCCGTACTCGCTCGCGTTCCGGCGGCGCTACCCGAAGTTCAATGGGCTGATTTGGGCCTACCACTGGCTACAGGTTGGCCTCTACGAGCCGTTGGTGACCGCGAAGTCCAGCGAGGCCCGACGGGCCGGCGTGGACGCGGCGGTTGCACGATTCCGTGGGATGCTGGCTGATCCGCCTCGGAGCATGCCGACCATCATGCCCATGACGGCGGCCGTGGCGCCGGAGTTTTCGCGGCGTTATCCGGAGATCGCGATCATCTTCGACAACCTGCACGCGATGCACGATGTCATCTCCGACGTGCTCGCCGATAGCGCGGTCCCGAGGTCACGCAAGCGCACTGAGATTCTTCGCGCTGTCGCCAGATACCGGGATGACACGTCGTCGGTGACCACGGTTGCGGAGTGGCGCGACATGGCGGAGGAGATGGGCGTCGAGCACATGGGTGGGCGCGCGGTCCCCGTCGGAACGCCGTCGTTGCGGACGTTGTGGACACCGGAGCTTGTCGAGCGGCGACTTCGCAATGCCAACATCGACGCGCGCCCGCTGCCGCCTGGCGGCCGCCACATCTTCATGTCCATTCCCGCGCGAACGTACGAATTGGCCGGAGGCGACGAGCTGCAGGTCTTTCTATACCCGGATTCCGCGAGCCGCACGAACGACACCTCGAAGCTCGATCGGCAGCGCGTCGCGCCGCCGAACATGATGATCAAATGGCGGGCGCAGCCGAGCCTTGTCGTCGATGGCAACCTGGCGGCGATCATCATCACGAACGACGAAGCGCGCCGCCAACGACTGCGCGACGCGCTATCCCCACTCGACAAGCCTAACGATCACTGACCGCCTGGCTACATTGACGCCCGTTTGAGCTCACCCGACCGGCTCGTCTGCGACGAGGCCTCGAGCGCTTTCTCTATCTCGGCGCGCATGGCCGCGGCGCCCTCTGGGATGGCACCGAATTGCCGGACGAGCAGCCGCCCGTCGGCGGAGATCAAGTAGCTCTCCGGAACGCCGATGCCCTGGTAGAGCCGCCGAATGGATCCGTCAGGGTCGCGGCCGATCTCGAACGTCGCGCCCTTGTCCTCGGCGAAGGCTCTCACCGGATCGTCATCGCCTTCGTCCACGCTCACGGCCACGATGCGAAGACCACGCGGACCGAACTCGCGCTGAATCGCCTCGATCTCGGGAAACTCCTTCTGACAGGGTCCGCACCAGGTTGCCCAGACGTGCAGGAGCGTAACCGGCTCGCCTGCCGCGATCCGCGCGCTGTCGCCCTCGAGCGTCCGGACGGTGAGCTCCGGCACGAGCTGGCCGACCGCGATCGGCCGGAAGGCCTCGTCCTGGTCCGCGTTAGGCTTGCAGCCGATGGCCGCCAAAAGCGTGACGCATGTGAGCGCCGACGCGATGCGGGCACGGCACGCTGGTGAAATTCGAATCATTGCAGCCTCCCATTGCGTACACGGACCGTCGACTCACCGACGCGCGACAACCCTTTCACCGCCTTGGGGTCTTTCATGTTCGGAGCCATCGCCATTTCGTGATTGTGCTCCGATTGGGACTGTTCGGACCATGCGATCGTGAGCTCCTTGCCGGCGAGCGCGAGCACCGGAAATGTCGCGGCGCGCCCCTCGGCGCTCACCAGCGTTGCCGGGCCGAACGCGGCGCCGTTGTCGTGCGATACTCGCATCACGACCTTCGGTGTCTTCACGGTGCCGTCGTCCCAGACGGCGACTACGGTGCGATCGCTACCTAACGCGAGCTGCACGTGAGCTGGCGCGGAGAACTCGGCGGTGCCGAGGGCAATGGGTTCCGCGAATCTCGCCCCGCGGTCGCTCGACCGAGTGTAGAACACGCCGGCCGAACCCTCCTTGCCGGTCCACCACGCAATGTGAACGGTGCCGGCGGAGTCCACCTGCATGGACGGACCAGCGTGCGGGCACCCATCGAAGACCCAGTTGTCCGCGTGAACACGCACGGGCGGAGCCCACGTCGCGCCGTGGTCGTCGGACCGAGCGACCACGACCTCGCGCACGTTGCCCGGAAAGACCGTTCGCCAGGCGAGATACAGCGTCCCGTCGCGCGCCGTGGCGATCGCCGTTCGGCAGCACGGGCAGGACTGGTTCGTGTCGGCGAGCACTGGCGGCGTCCAGGTCGCGCCGGCATCGGTGGATCGCGTGAGGAACGTCTTCGACTTGCCTTGATTGGACTCGAGCCACGCGACGTACAGGCTCCCGTCACCGCCGACGTGCAACGCGTGGAAGTTCCGCGTCCCGAATGCGCTGTCCGACGCGATGGTCACCGGCATTGTCCATGTCCGGCCGTCGTCGGCCGATTTGGCGAGCCGCAGGGAGCTCATGGGGAATCGGCGACCCGGCACGACCTTGCCCACCGCGTACAGCGCGTAGAGCGTTCCGTCAGGGCCGTACGCCATTTTGGGCGGCGCTTCGCCATGCGGCTCGATGGGCCCTAACGAGTCGCGCAGCTCGCTCGGAGCGCCGCCCGTGCTGACGTAGAGTCGACCGTCGGTTCCGCCGCCGGGCGCCGAAACCCACGCCACCGCCCGCTTGCCAGTGGGCGACAACGCGAACATGGGCGCAGCGCCAACGGTCGTCGCGGCACTGACGGTTTGGGCTTCGGAGAACGTCGTCCGCGCCCCCGCGTCGCGACACGCACTGGTCGCCGCAACAACCAGCAGGATTGAGATAATGCTTGTTGTTCGCATAGTCATTGTGTGAATTCGCTGCGGCCTTCCGCCTGCCGCCTGCCGCCTGCCGCCTGCCGCCTACTTCTGCCAGTTGTATCTCAAACCCAGGAATACCGAGCGCGGCGTTCCCGGTGTGTACTGCCACTTGTTGAATGCGTTGTAGGTCGCGACCTCGGCATACTTCTCGTTGGTCAGGTTCGTCACGCGGAGAAAGAGCTCGCCGATGTTCCGGACCATGTAGTTGCCGTGCAGCGCCCACAGGTCGAACCCTCGGTACATCTGGGTGTTTTCCGGATCGCCATAGTACTCGCCGGTCTTGGACCACTCGACGGCGAACCGGCCGCCGTTGAGCACGTTAGGCGAGTAGCTGAGCAGCAGGTTCGCGAGCGTGTGAGGGGCAGTTTCGATCGTCTTGCCGGCATAGCTCACGTTCTGGCCGGCGACCGGAATCACCCACTCGACGTAGTTCTGCTTCGACGTCGAGTAAACGGCATCGAGACGGAGATCGTGCGTGATCATCGCGCCGGCGCTCAGCTCCACGCCCCGGTGTCGCGTCTCGCCGGCGTTCGACGTCGTTTGCGCACCCTGCGCATCGAGGATCGTCAGAATGTCGTTCTCGATGTGCATGTCGTAGACGGACATCGAGTACATGAACCGTCCGGAGACCTGGCCGCGCGCTCCGCCCTCGAGACTCTTCGCCGTCACGGGCTTGAGCCCGACGGTGCTCGTGGCGTTCGAGCCCTGCTGGAAAAGCTGGCTCTGGCCCGGCGCCCGGAACCCCTCGCGATACGACGCGTACAGGTTCACGTTGCGACTCAGGTCCAGCGTGGCACCGACCTTCGGACTCCAGCGTGTGTAGTTCACCGTCGTGTCGGCGGGACGGCGCCACCGGCCGGTCTCGATCGGATCGAGCTTGGTGTCGTAGACGTAACCGGATGCGTCGTACCGGACGCCGGCATCGAGACGGAGCCGGCTCACCGGCGAGAACTCGGTGTGGAGGTAGGGCGACGCCTGACGATATGTCACGTCGTAGTCGTACTGCTTCTCACCCGTCGTGTACGACGTATAGATCCCGCCAGTCGGGGCCGAGGTGATCCGGTTTGCGAGGAACGAGCCCGGGCTGTAGTCGATGTCGGCGCCGACGATCACGCGCGTTCGCATCGGTTCGAAATCGTAGCGGTACTTCGCCAGCAGACCAACCGAATTGTTGCGCGTGTCCCAGATCTGCTGATTGTACGTCAGCTGCCACGAAGGCATGATGTCCAGCACGTTGTGACGTGCATATGGCGTTAGGCTGAGCAGCGACCGACCATTGTCCTTCTCGATGGCCGACGATAGCCGCAGTGCCTGCACCTCGCGATAGGCGATTGGCGACGGGTTGATCTCCTCACGGGAATCGAACTGCGCCTGTGTCAGCGAGCCCGCCTCCGCTTGATTGATGTTCGAGCCGGCGAGCACCGTCTTCGTCGTGAACCCGCCGAACGCGCCATCCCAGCGAATCGTGGCACTCTGGCGCTTGAAGCCGCCGTCATCGCGCCAGCCATCGGAACGCGTGACGTTGAGGTCAGCGCGAACCCCGTTCACGCCTTTCGTGAACCCGCCAGTTGCGAGCAGCCGTGCGTAACCGTAAGTGCCGCCCTCCATCGTTGCATCGAGCGTCGGCGTCACCGGCGCGGCGCGGGTGAGCACGTTGACCACGCCACCGATCGCATCGCTGCCGTACATCGCCGTGCCAGGGCCCTTGAGCACTTCCAGGCCGCCGGACTGCGGAAGGTTCACTTCGTACAGCGCGTTATGGTTGAAGAACCCCGTCGAACGCGTCGGGATGCCGTCTTCGAGGTACAGGTACATCGGCTTCGTCGTGATGGGCTGGCGAATCGACATGCTCAACCCTTCGCCCGACAGCTGCGTCGCGTGCACGCCCGGGAGCCGCTGCATGATGCCCGACGGATGGGCTGCCCGAACCTCCCGAATCGCCGCCCCGTCGAGCACGTCGATCGTGGTCGATTGGTCCGTGCGCCGCTGAACCTCGCGCGTCGCGCTCACGACCGTTGGAGCGATGACGGCCGCCACTTCCGTCAGCGCGAACTCGACGCGCGCGACGCTGTCGGCCGTGATATGGACCGTCTGCGTGCTACGAGCGCGACCGATGAGCTGAGCCATCACGACACGGTCGCCCGTCGGGACGGCGAGAATGCGAAATCTCCCTTGGTCGTCCGTGACGCCGCCGCGCGTCGTACCCTGCACGAAGACCGTGACATCGGAGAGCGGCGTTCCGCTGCCGTTGGCGCGAACGGTGCCTGCGACTGTCCCCGTCTCCTGCGCCTTCGCCACCGGCGCAGCAAACACCACCATCATCAAGAGCACCGCCGAGAAATATCGACCCTGCGATAGTATCCGTTTCATGTCGTTCACCGTGAGAGTGATCCCGATCCGTGTGTGGATCGCCCGCGGCGCCGCTATCGATGCGCGGCGCGCCAGGCAGCCTGGATTGTCGAGACACGTGCGCGCCCGCCTGAACTGCGGTTCAGGCGTGGGCGGCCATGGGCGGGATGGTGCGGCGCGTTAGGCGCCGACGCTCACGCGACGAAGCTGGCCGCTGGCGCAAGCGCCGCGGCCGGAGGAGCAGTCGCGAAGGGAAGGAGATAGTCGCGGTCGCTCGAGAAGAGGTCGAGCGTGGAAACCGCGCGGGCTTCGTGGACCAGGGCCACGTGCGCCGTGGGCAGCGTCACCGCGGGAACTACAGCAACTGCCGTCGGGCAGCAGCCGGGGCCGGGGCACGAACAGTTGTGTTTCCCGGACCCGTGATCCGCGGGCGCCGAGTGCTGCGCCGCCGCGTGGTCCGCGTGGTCCTCGCCCGCCGCTTGCTGCGCGGCAGCCGGGTGGACACCGCCATGCATCGGGCAACGCACCGCCCACTCGGCCCCGCTCATGAAGAGCGGAACCCAGAGCGACAGCACGAGGGAGAGAGCCCGAAGGGTCAGCGGACGGTGCATTGCGAGGATTGAAGTCTAGTCGGTCTCCCGGACGGAGACCCAGGCAGGCCCCCAGTATACGCCATTTTCGTGCGCCAGCGGATGAGTAATTCAACCCATTGAGAGCGAACGGCTTCGGATCCGCCGCCGGACAGGCGCCTGTATCGGACCAGCAGCGCAGACGCCACACCGATGCCGCGCCCGGGCGACATATTCCGCGGCTACCCGTCGCCGTCGGCCGACCCGTTCAATACCAATGACCACTCGATCTCGATTGATTTCTCGAGCGAATCCCGTACCGAGCAGTACTTCGTGACGGCCAGCTCGATCGCCCGCAGC
>Ga0207675_100000046_pt1 | contig 87216 bp, 87 predicted proteins | sample KBSSwiS42_FD_184305 | JGI IMG/M metagenome (GOLD analysis project Ga0207675, IMG submission 184305) | Switchgrass rhizosphere microbial communities from Kellogg Biological Station, Michigan, USA - KBS Switchgrass S4-2 (SPAdes) (version 2) | ecosystem: Host-associated > Plants > Roots >...
TTCGACTCTCAAGCCGCGCCGTCGAAGTTCGAACGCAAGGATGACTTCATAGACCGTCTCCAGCAGGCCCGATCCCACGTTCTTGTGAATCTTGAATGCCACATCGACTACATATCTTCCGATCTCGTTCTCAATCATCTTGCCTCGTCCTTGGCGATCTCTGCGTCTTTGCGAGAGTAATTCCGATTTCTGTCCGCCCGCGCGCGAATTTTGGTCCAACCTCCCTAGAATCTCTCATACGTCGGGTCCGACGTGTCTTTGCGGCCGCGCAGGACGCCAGCGGAGCGCGTGTCGATGTAGCCCAGGCACCAGCCTTCGCTCGCCGGCGTGTCGCGATTCCAGTCGAACACCGTGCGCCGGTGCGCGATTTTCCATTCGCCGTTGCGGCGCTCGAACTTATCGTTCAAGCGGCCACCCGTGAACGTGTCCCAGCTGCGGCCGTCGCGCTCCACGCGCAGGAAAGTCCATATGTATGTCTCGACGTAGGCGCGGTCGCCATCGAGCTCGATGTGGCAGTTGCCGAGCAGGTGCTGCATCACGCCCATGTTGCGGACCTTCGGAATGGCTGCATCGACATAATCGTGCGCTCGCCCCGTGAACGAGCTCCCATGCTCTTCGATAGCGTCGTCGAAGTAGCAGGACTTCAGCAGCGCGCTGTCGGCGCGATCGATCGCACGTGCGTAACGCGCGAGGACTTCACGGATGGCGTCGCGGGCGAGCATGCGATCCAATGCTGCGGCACGAGTTTCGTCGGTCATGAGCGGCTCCGGGGTTGCGTGCTGCGGGTCACTGGCATTATAAGACTGACCGGGGACGGAAAGCTGATCAGTTGCTGAAGCGGGGGGCGGATGGGGGGAATCGCGCCGGGTCTCGGGCAGAACCTGTGGGTGACCGCCGTGGTGCTGCTCGCGTGCGTCTTGTCGCTGTGGCTGCTCAGTATCCGCCTGCGCGACGCCAGCATCATCGACATCTTCTGGGGGCCGGCATTCGGCATCGTCGCCCTGGTTGGCTACATGTTGGGCTACGCGCTCGGCGACGGCGACTGCGCCGGCGTCGAAGTGCGCCGCACGCTCGTCACGGTGCTCACTGTCTTGTGGGCGGCTCGGCTCGGCATCTATCTCTACTGGCGCAATCATGGCAAAGGCGAGGATCCTCGCTACACCGCTGCGTATCGCAACCGCTTTCCAACTAACCTGCACTGGCACACGCTGACCAAGGTCTTCCTGCTGCAGGGAGCCCTCGTCTGGCTGATCTCGATGCCAGTCCAGCTTGCGCAGTATCTCGCACAGCCGCCGGCGCTCGGCCCTGCGGCAATGGTCGGCACCGCGCTCTGGATCATCGGTTTTCTGTTCGAGGCGATTGCGGACTGGCAGCTCGCGCGCTTCAAAGTCAATCCTGCGAATCGCGGCCGCGTGCTCGATGACGGCTTGTGGCGATACAGCCGTCACCCGAACTACTTCGGCAACGCGTGCTTGTGGTGGGGCTTGTGGTTGATCGCCTGCGATCACCTGGTCGGCCTGGCGACCGTGTTCTCGCCGATCCTGATGACGCACTTCCTGCTGAACGTCACCGGCAAGAAGCTGCTCGAGAAGCGCATGTCGCGTGCGCGTCCTGACTACGCCGCCTACGTTGCCCGTACGCCGGGCTTCTTCCCGTGGTTTCCTCGCCGCTCCTGAAGCCGTCACGCAAGTATCGCGTCGTCCAGTGGGCCACTGGTTCGATGGGGCGCACCGCCCTGCGGCGCGTGATCGACCATCCTGATCTCGAACTGGTCGGCGTGTACGTGTACGACTCGCGCAAGGTCGGCGTCGATGCCGGGGAGATCGCCCGCCGGCCGCCCACGGGCGTGCGTGCCACCCATCGGCTCGAGGACATCCTCGCTTTGCGCCCGGACGTCGTGCTGCACATGTCGCGCATCACGCTGCCGTACGAAAAGCAGAACGCCGACGTAGTCGCGCTGCTCGCGGCCGGCATCAACGTGATCTCGACTGCGGGTTTCCACCATCCGGCGTGTCATGGACTTGCCTATGCTGGCCCGCTGCTCGAAGCTTGCAAGCGCGGCGCGAGCACGCTGGCTGGCGTCGGCCTGAATCCCGGTTTCATCGCCGAGCAGGTCGCCACACTGCTCACCGGGTTGTGCGCGCAGCTGCAATCTGTCGCGTGCTATGAAGTAGCGGACGCATCGAGCATGCCGGCGCCCGAATTCGTGTTCGGGCTCATGGGCTTCGGCGCGGATCCGGCCGAGCGCGACGTGACGCGGGAGCCGATCGCCGGGATGTACGGAGAGCTGTTCATGGAGGTCCTGCACTCGGTCGCGGACGCACTGGGATCGCGCGTAGCCGCGCTGACTCCCGAACACACCGTCACACTTGCGCCGCGCGAGATTCGCATACGCGCCGGCACGATTGCGCAGGGCACGGTCGCTGCGACACAGTGGCGCTGGCGCGCGCGGCTCGAATCCGGCGTCGAGGTGCTGCACTCGGTCACCTGGACTGCCGACCCGGCCTTGCACGGCGCCAGCCATCGGGAAGCGGCTGCCTGGCGTATCGAGATCAGTGGACGTCCGAATGTGAAAGCGACTATTGCACTGGAGGACCCGGACCCTGCCGCACCGCACATGCGCGCGGCGGTGGACGCCACGGTCGCGGTCGCATTGCATGCGATCCCGGCGGTGTGTGCGGCCGCGCCGGGCTTTTTTGCCGTGCCCAGCGCCTTGCAACTACAGCGCGGGGGCGGGTAGACTGACCACGTCTCGTTATGCAAGTTAGTTCAGACCGCACGAAGCTGAACGCTACAAGAGACTTCAAGGGGGCAATGATGAGCTTCGATACCCATCGCGCGCGCACGCTTCGCGCCGTCATCTCCGGTCTGCTCGGCACCGCTGCGTTCGCCGCTTCAGTACCAGCGGTGTATGCGCAGCAGACGACTCCGACACTCGAAACAGTGACAGTCACTGCACAGCGGCGCGAGACCGACCTGCAGACGACGCCGGTCGCGATCAGCGCCTACGGCGGCGAGCAGCTGGTCGAGAACAAGATCTTCACCGTGAACGACCTGGCCGCAAACGTGCCGGCATTCTCGCTCACCGCGCTGACGCCGCTCGACGCAGAGCTGAACATCCGCGGCATCACCAACACGCGTCTGGACTCGCCGACGGCCGATCCGTCGGTCGGCACTTTCGTCGACGGCGTGTACATGGGCCGCACCGGCGACCTGAACTACGACTTCTACGACCTCGAGCGCATCGAGGTCATCCGCGGCCCGCAAGGCGTGCTGCTCGGCAAGAACGTGGTGGGCGGCGCCTTGAGCGTCATCACCGCGAAGCCGACCTTCGACAATTCCGGCAACGTGCTGCTGAGCTACGGCAACTACAACTCGATGCTCGTGTCCGGTTTCGTCAACGGCGGCCTCAACGACTCGTGGGCGAGTCGCCTTTCGTTCCAGGGCCGCAAGCACGACGGTTATGCCGAGGACATTCTGCATCATCGCGACGTCGAAGATCTGGAGTCGTATCAGGGCCGCCTGCAATTCCTGTACGGGCCCGACGGCTCGAAGTTCACCGGTCGCCTCGCCCTCGACTACAACCATGACGAGACCAACGGTCTCAACACGGTTGCCGTGGCCGGCGGCACGGCCTCGTGCGAGACCACGTACCTGCGGACGAACTGCACGCGTCCGTGGAGCAACCTGCGTCTGTATCTCGGCCTCAACGATCCGCGCAAGGACGTTGCGCAGAGCATTCAGTACGCGGGCCAGCCGCGCATCCAACAGTTCATGAAGCGCGACGGTTTCGGCGCCACGCTCGATCTTCAGTACGAGGCAACAGGCTTCACGTTCAACTCGCTCACCGGATACAAGGACGGTGAAGGTCAGCAGGTGTACGACCAGACCGGAGCAGGCCCGGAGGCGCTCGGTTGGGATACGGCGCAATGGGCACAGTACATCGCGTTCATGAACGCCACGTACGGCACGCGCGCGGCGACCTCCAACAACGGTCAGTTCCTGTTCGCGCAGCCCGTCGGCGAAGACGCGGATGTGCAGCAGTTCAGCCAGGAGTTCCGGCTCACGTCCAACGATCCGGACAGCCGCTTCGACTGGATCGGCGGTGTCTACTTCAAGAGCGACGACATCAACAAGGTCGACCGCTTCATCGGCGAGAACTTCCTCGGCAGCGTGATCCCGGGCGGCAACAACCCGTTGTCGACGTTGTCGGGCGAGAACCGCTGGGAGAACGACGGCAAGATCGAGAACTACGCCGGCTTCGCGCAGATCGGCTTCAAGTTCACCGACGCCTTGAAGCTGAGCGTCGGTGCGCGCTACACGCACGACAAGAAGTCAGGTCACGTCAGCGGCTTCGTGGTCGCGACCGGCGACCGCTTCAGCCCGAACGATCCGCGGCCGAACGTGACGATCGAAGGTCTGTGCCGCGCGCCGGACGGCACCATCATCCGCACGGCCACTGGCGGGCAGCCGGCAGCGTGCGTTGCGCCGAACCAGTGGATCTTCTCGGCAGGCACCGGCTTCGCGACCGACTACTCGCAGGAGTGGAGCGAGACCACGCCGCAAGCGACTCTCGATTGGCAGGTCACCGACACGTTGTTTACGTACGCGACCGTTGCCAAGGGTTTCAAAGGCGGCGGCTTCGACGATACGCCGGCCAACGTCGCGCAGGCGACGACGCCGTTCGATCCGGAAACTGCGACCAACTACGAGATCGGCGTCAAGACGGACTTTCTGGACAACCGCATGCGCTTGAACGCCGACGTCTTCTATATGGACTACAAGGATCTGCAGGTCACGCAGACCAACGCAGCCTGCTTGTGCAACATCACGGACAACGCCGCGAGCGCCGAGATCAAGGGCGTCGAGGCGGAGTTCCTGTTTGCCGCCACCGATCGGTTGCGGCTGTCGCTCGCCGGCTCGTACGTCGATGCCACCTACAAGGACTTCATCGAGTCTGCGATCGACCCGACGACCGGCCTCAACCTGAACAGCTCGGGCAATCGCCTGCAGCGTACTCCCGAAACGCAGCTGACCGGCGGCGTCGACCTCACTCTGCCGCTGGGTCAGCTGGGCGATGCGCTCAACTTCCGCGTGAACTACACGTGGCAGAGCGACATGTTCTGGGCGACGGACAACATCGCGAAAGAAGACGCCTACGGCTTGCTCGACGTGCGCGTCGCGCTGTCGCCGCCGAGCTCGCCGTGGGCCGTCGCACTGTGGGGCAAGAACGTGACGGATGAGCTGTATCGCGTGAACATCATCTCGTTCTTCGGCGAGGAGGTGTCGCAGTTCGCGGCGCCCGCCACCTACGGCGTCGACTTCAGCTGGAAGTTCTAGATGTCAGCCTATATCGAGCTCGTGAAGAAACTGCAGCACCTGGCGGAGCGGCGCGATCGCGCCGCGATCCTGGCGATGGTCACGCCCGACCTCGAGTACCACTATCACGTGGGCTCGAAGCCGGTGAAGGGCCCGGAAGGTCTCGGCCGCTTTCTCGACAACTACTGGGGCCGCTCCAAGGATGCCGTGTGGAAGATCGAGACCTTCGCGCAGAGCGGCGACACCCTGCTCATGGAAGGCTGGGAGGAGTACACGGACACGACCAACGACAGCCGTGTCATGAACCGCTACATGGGCGCGATGGAGTTTCGCGACGGCAAGATTGCGCGCTGGCGGGACTACTTCCAGTTGAACCGCCCGCCGGCGGCGTGAGCTGACGCCGCCGCGGGAGGGCAGATGCGCACGACTCCGCAGCATCTCGCGGCTGAGTATCGCGCGAGCGGTGCGTGGTCCGAGCAGCGTATTGGCGATCTGTTCGCTGAATCAGCCGCCGTCGAGCCGGCGCGACTTGCGATAGCAGACCCCCCCAATCGCGTCGCGCTCGACGGCGCGGCGCCGCGGCGTCTGGATTGGCGCTCGCTCGCTGCGCTCGTCGATGCAACTATGGTCGCGCTCGCGGATGCGGGCCTGAAACGCGACGACGTGTTGATCACCCAGCTGCCGAACGTCGTCGAATACGTGGCTGTATATCTCGCGTGCGCGCGACTCGGCGTGGTCGTGAGTCCCGTGCCGATGCAATTCCGTCGCGGCGAGATCGAGCCGCTGTGCAAGCTGACTCGCGCACGCGCAGTGCTCACCGTGCTCGCGTTCAAGGGAACGGAGCACGCGCGTCTGGCGACGACGCTGACTGGCGGGCCGCAGGTGCTCGTGCTCGGCCGCGAGACGCCGCCAGGGACGCAAGCATTCGTTCCTGAGCCAAATCCGACCGACGCGGTCCGCGTGCTCGAGCTCGAGCGCGCGGCGAGCGTCAATGCAGACGACATCGTTACGATCTGCTGGACGTCGGGCACCGAAGGCGTGCCGAAGGGCGTGCCGCGCTCCCACAACCACTGGATCTCCGGCAGCCTGTGTCATTACGACGGCGCGCAGATTCGTCGCGGCGATCGGCTGCTGAATCCATTTCCGCTGGTGAACATGGCCGCGCTCGGCGGTTGCTTCATGAGTTGGCTGCGTGCTGCGGGCACGCTGATCCTGCATCACCCGTTCGAGTTGCCGGTGTATCTGCAGCAGATCGCGACGGAGAAGCCGGAGTATGCGATTGCACCGCCGGCGGTCCTGATGCTGTTGCTGCAGAACGAAGCGTTGCTGAATGGCGTGGACTTGTCGTGTCTGCGCTGCGTCGGCTCGGGCTCGGCGCCGCTGCCGCCGGTGATGATCAAGGCTTACAAGGAGCGTTACGGCATCGAGATCATCAACAACTTCGGCTCGAACGAAGGTCTCGCGCTGTGCAGCGGTCCAACCGAGGCACCGGATCCGGAAGCGCGCTCGCGGCTGTTTCCGCGCTTCGGCCGGCAGGAGCTCGATTGGCCGCAGCGCATCGCCAAGATCACACATACGCGCCTGGTCGATCCTGAGACCGGCGCAGAGATCGTCGAGCCGCAGCGGCCGGGCGAGATGCAGATTCGCGGGCCGGTTGTATTCGACGGCTACTTCGCGGCGCCGGAGATCACGGCGCGTGCATTCACTGCGGACGGCTGGTTCCGCACCGGCGATCTGTTCGAGATCGATGCCAGCGGCCGCTATTACCAGTTCGTCGCGCGCTTGAAGCAGCTCATCAATCGCGGCGGGGTGAAGATTTCGCCGGACGAAATCGATGCGGTGCTCGCCGAGCACCCGGACATCGCAGAAGCGGCGGCGGTGGGTTACCCGGACGACGTGCTCGGCGAGCGCATCTGTGCGGTCGTGGTGCCGAAAGCCGGGAAGGATGTGAATGTCGAAACCCTGCAGGTCCACTTTCGCGCGCGCGAGCTTGCAGTATTCAAATGGCCGGAGCGCGTGCGCATCATCGAACGGCTGCCGCGCAATCCGCTCGGCAAAGTCATCCGCGGCGAGATTGCGCGGATTGCTGCAGCCACGCAGCCACCGCTTGCCTGAATCAGCGGCTCGCGCGTGCGCTGCCGAGCGCGTTCATCACGTGCAGCGTGTCGAGGTATTCCTTGACGACCTGGATGCGCCCATCGCGCACGACGAACAGGAAATGGTAGCGGTTGTGGTACAGCGTTCCGTTCGCCAGCCTGGCCTTGCTCTCCGCCTCGACGGCGACGCGATCGCCCTCGGCGGTCATATCCCCGACGATGATCTCCAGCCCATGCGGCAGCAGCTTGAGGTTGGTTGCCAGTCGGCGCTCCACCGTCGCCTTGTCGGCCCAGCCTGCAGCAGGAAATTCCTGCGCATGTCCCGGCAGCCACCAGCGCAAGTCGGGACCCAGCATGGCGAGCGCCGCGTCGTAGCGGGCGTGCGCGTAGTGGTCGAGGAACTCGCGGACCAGTCTCTTGTTGGCGTCGAGGCTCATAGGCAGTACCATGGGCAGTCAGTCTCGTAGTGCAACCGTCGGCAGCATACAGGCCAGCGCGAGGTAGGAACAGGATTATGCGTACGTATCGGGACGAGGCGAGTGTCGATCCGGCGGACCGCCCGACGTGGGTGGACGGCGTCGACAATCCTTACCTGCATGGGCCGTACACGCCCGTCATTTCCGAGATCACGGCAGTCGATCTGAACGTGACCGCGGGCGAGATTCCGGCCGACCTGTGCGGCGCCTACATGCGCAACGGGCCGAACCCGGTGCTGGAGCCGAAGGGCCTCTACCACTGGTTCGACGGCGACGGCATGGTGCACGCCGTGTATTTCCGGGAGGGTCGAGCGAGCTACATCCGTCGTTGGGTGCGCACGCGCGCGCTGCGCGATGAGCTCGAGAACGGTCGGGTCACGCTGTCGGGCATCATGGGCCCATTCGATCTGCCGCGCGACGGCTCACGCGCAACGAACCCCGACTACTGCAAGGACACGAGCAACACGACGCTGACGTGGCACAACGGCCGCGTACTCTCGGGCTGGTACAACGCCGGCCATAACTATGCGCTCGATCCGCTGACACTCGATACGGTGGCCGACGAGACGTTTGGCGGTGCCCTCGACGCGACGTTCAACGCACACGCGAAGTGCGATCCGCGCACCGGCGAGCTGATCAACTACGACTATGGCGACTTCAAGTCGTATCTCACTTATTACGTCATCGGCGCCGACGGCAAGCTGAAGCACAAGACGCGCGTCGAGCTGGCGGGCCCGCGGCTGCCGCACGACACGACGATCACGCCGAATTACACGATCCTGCACGACTTCCCGCTGTATCACGACGTCGACGTGCTGCGTAACACCGGCCATCGTGTCGTGGAATTCCATCGCGATGTCCCGACGCGCTTCGGCGTGATCCCGCGTTACGGCACGCAGGAGCAGATCAAGTGGTTCGAATTCGAGCCCGGCTACGTGCTGCACATGGTGAATGCGTGGGAGGAGGGCGACTGGATCACGATGGACGGCTGCTTCCAGCCGGACCCGACCATCCGCCGCGATCCGTCCGAAGGCGCGCTCGGCTCGATGCTCGCGTACCTGCGCTACCGCGGTCACTTGCGTCGCTGGCGCATGAACGTGCGCACCGGCGAGAAGCGCGAGCAGCAGCTCGACGATCTCAACGTGGAGTTCTGTCTGCCCGACACTCAGCTGTATGGCGTGAAGACGCGCTACTCGTATCACCAGCGCATTCCAACGGACGTGCAGACACTGGTGTTCGACGGGCTGGTGAAGTACGACCACGAGAGCGGGTCGCACGAAGTCTACGAGTATCCGAAAGGCTGGTACGGCAACGAGGCGCCGTTCGCGAAGAGCACGCGAGGCGGAGCAGAGGACCGCGGTTATGTAGTCACGCTCGCGACACACGGCAAGGACTACAAGTCAGAAGCCTGGATTTTCGATGCACAGCGCATCGGCAAAGGCCCGATCGCGCGCGTCGCGTTGCCGGGTCGCGTGCCCATCGGCTTTCACGCTGCGTGGATTCCCGGGCAAATGCTGTGGCCGGACAAGGCGTCGACTGCGTAAAGCACGCTCATGTCGACATCGCCGCCCGCGCATCCGCCCTGGTTCGATCCGCGCATGCCGCGGCGCGAGGACTGCGTTCTCAAGGCCATTCTCGACGATCGTGCGGCGCGCGTGCCCGAGCGGCGCATCGCGTTGTTCGAGGATGGAACGCAATGGTCGTGGGGCGAGTGCCGTGAGCTCGTGCGCGCACAGGCGGCGGCGCTGCAAGCACTCGGCGTGCGAGCAGGCGATCGCGTCGTCGCGTGGTTGCCCAACGGCCCGGCGCTGGTGCGCGCCTGGTTTTCGATCAACTATCTCGGCGCAATCTTCGTACCGCTGAATACCGCGTACCGCGGCGCGTCGCTGGAGCACACGATCAACGCCTGCCAGGCGAAGCTCGTGCTCGCGCATCCGGCACTCGTCGAGCGACTCGAGGGGTTATCGCTGCGGCACGTCGAGCGCGTCATCACAGTCGGTACCGAGGAACTGGAAGGCGACGCGCGGAACCTGGATGACTCCGTCCAGCCGCAGCCGTGGGACGCTCAATCCATCATCTACACGTCCGGAACGACTGGTTTGTCGAAAGGCGTGCTGTCGCCGTATCTGCAGCTCTATACGACTGCGACCGTCGTGTACGGCTACCTGCGCGAAGGCGAAGGGATCCTGGTGAATCTGCCGATGTTCCACGTCGGCGGTACCAGCTCGCTCATGATCGCGCTGATCCGCTCGGGCGCGTTCCATCTCGTCGACGGCTTCAGCACCGATCGTTTCTGGGACCAGGTCCGACGCGGCAACTGCACGACGACCTCGGGCCTGATCGGCATCATGGGCGCGTTCCTGATGAAGTCGCCGCCGCGCCCGGACGATCGGCAGCATCCGATCCGCTGCATGACCGGCTTTCCGGTGAACGAGCAGATGGTCAGTATTCGCGATCGCTTCGGCATCGACTATCTCACCGGCTTCAACATGACGGAGTTGTCAGCACCGCTCGTCAGCGAGCTGAACACGAGCGTGTTCGGCGCGTGCGGCAAGCCGCGCACCGGCGTCGAGTGCCGGCTCGTCGACGAGCACGACATGGAAGTGCCGGACGGCATGCCCGGCGAGCTGGTCGTCCGCAGCACGATGCCGTGGACGTTCAACTTGGGCTACGACGGCCTGCCCGACGCGACCGCACGTGCGTGGCGCAATGGCTGGTTCCACACCGGCGACATCCTGCGCAAGGACGCGGCTGACAACTATTTCTTCGTCGATCGTTTGAAAGATGCGATTCGACGCCGCGGCGAGAACGTTTCGTCACTCGAAGTCGAAGCGGCCGTGCGCTCGTATCCCGGTGTCGACGAGGTGATCGCAGTCGGGATTCCGGTCGAGTCGGAAGAAGAAGTGATGGTGGTCATCGTCGCGAAGTCCGGCGAGACGCTCGATCCGCGAGCGCTGATCGAGTGGCTGACGCCGCGCATGCCGTACTTCGCAGTGCCGCGCTTCGTGCGAGTGGTCGACGCGATTCCGAAGACCGAGACCAACAAGCAGCGGAAGTTTCCGTTCAGGGAGGCGGGAATCACGCCGGACACGTGGGACCGCGTCGCGGCTGGAATGGTGCTGAAGCGGGAAAGATTGTCAGGCTGAAGCCTGACCCACAGCCCGACCTACAGGTTGCTCCGCGACCTTCGCTGCTTCCTTCGCCAGAAACTTCGCGAGATCTTCCGGCGAATATTTGCTCTTCATCGTGTGCGGAAACGCATGCGCGCTGCGCGGGCCGCGATCGAACCAGAACGCTTCCGGTCCCTCGCGCGACGGTCGCGTCGCTGCCAGCCAGATCGCCGTATCCGCTCCTTGCTCGGCATCTCGCAGCACACTGCGCAAGCGCCGACGGAAGTTCGGCATCGCTGTCTTCACTCCGTCCGTATCCGCCCAACCCGGGTGCATCACGTAGCAGAGCAGGCCAGTAGCGCCGTGACGTTGCTGCCAGTACTTCACCAGCTCAGCTTGTCCGCGCTTGTGCACGGCGTATGCATACACGCCGTTGTACTTCTTGGGATCCTTCATGCCCATGTAGTCGAGCGTCAGCGGCGCGTTGTACATGCCGCCGGAGGACATCTCGATGATCGTCGCCTGCGGTGTGAGCGCCGAGCTCTGCAGCAATGCCTCGGTCAGCACCCAATGCGTGAGCAGGTTGGTCGCGTACGACGTTTCGAAGCCTTCCGCAGTCACGGAGAGATCGTCGAGCAGCAGCCCGACGTTGTTGACGAGCACGTTCACCCGCGCACCCCGCGCGAGGATTGCGGCCGCGGCCCGCTGCGTGTCTGCGACCAGCGAGAGATCGGTGAGAATCGGAATCACGCGGCCCGGTCCCGGTGCCTCGCGAGCGAGCGCATCGAGCTTCTGATGGCTGCGTGCGAGCGCGAGCACTGTCGCACCGCGCTTCGTCGCGCCTTCGACGACAGCGCGGCCGATGCCGCCGGTTGCGCCAGTGACGACCCAGGTCTGACCCGTGAAATCGGCGCGCAGCGGCTGCCAGAACAGCGCGCGGGCGCGATGACCGAGCGCCGAAAAACTGACGAGAAACCGGCCGTAAAAGCCGATCACCTTCTTGAGCCTGGCGAAATCCATGGAGCCCCTCATACTGCCCGGGCGCTTGCCGCATCTGGTTGATGCAGCTGGTTGATGCTCCGGGCTCGTTCGATTATAAGTCTCGTTATGCAACTGACAAGGCTCGATTCCGTTCCTTTCCGGCAGACGGACTTCCTGCCGGTGGATCTTGCGGTCGAGCGGCGCAGCGACGGCACGATCGTGCTGCGGTCGCGCATTCCGCTGCAGGAGTTCGAGCCTTGCCTGCCGCGCGTGCTCGCTACGCAGGCCGCGCGCCTCGGCGACAAGCCCTATCTCGTCCAGCGCCAGGGGCCGCAGCGTGCCTGGACGCCGCATTCTTACAGGCAGACGAAGCGGGACACGGACGCCATCGCGCAATGGCTCCTGAACCGAGGTATCGCGCGCGATCGGCCCATCCTGCTGCTGTCCGGCAACTCGATCGCCCACGCACTGGTGAAGTTCGGCGGCATGGCAGTCGGAGTGCCGGCCTGTCCCGTAAGCGCCAACTACGGCCTCATGGACGCGAACTTCACGCGGCTGCGGCACGTCGTGCAGCTCACGCGGCCGGGCGTCATCTTCGTCGAGAACGCGAAGCCATTCGCACGCGCGCTCGAGCAAGTCGATTTCGGTGATGCGATCGTGCTCACTGCGACGCCGGAAGCTGCGCCGCGCGGCGCCGCATCTCTGGCAGAGGTGCTCGCGACGCCGGTAACAAACGCAGTCGCCGAGCGAATCGCGGCGCTGCGCGGCGAGGACCATGCCGCGTACATGCTCACGTCCGGCTCCACCGGTCCGCCGAAAGCCGTGGTCCAGACCTACGCGAACATCGCCGCGAACATCGCGCAGGCGCTGCAAACGATCGGCGCGGCCGCGGGCTGGCGCGGCACGACGATGGACTGGCTGCCGTGGAATCACGTCTCCGGCGCGTTCGGCAAGATGCTCACGCTGGTCGCGGGCGGCACGCTCTACATCGACGAGGGCAAACCGGTTCCCGGTCCGCTCTGGCAGGAAGCGCTGCGCAATCTGCGCGAGGTTCCCGGCAGCTATTACGTGAATGTGCCGCTCGGCTACCAGATGCTGGTCGAAGCGCTGGAGGCGGACGAGGATCTGCGGCGGACATTTTTCCGCGACCTGCGCGTGCTGCTGTACGGCGGCGCGGGCTTGCCGCAGCCGATCTACGAGCGGCTGCAGCGCCTCGCGGTCGATACGACCGGCCAGCGAATCATGCTGATCTCCGCCTACGGTTCGACCGAGACGACTTCGGGCTGTCTCGCGATCCACTTCGAGAGCGACAAGGTGGGACTCGGCGTGCCGATGCCGGGCATCAGCGTCAAGCTCGTGCCAGTCGATACGCGCTACGAAGTGCGCATTGCGGGCCCGGTCGTGACTCCGTGTTACTTGCGGGATCCGCAACGCACAGCCGAGAGCCGCGACGAAGAAGGTTACTACCGCATGGGCGACCTCGCGGTGTTTCACGATCCCCAGCGGCCCGAACGAGGACTGGCGTTCGCCGGTCGCCTCGCGGAGGAGTTCAAGCTCGGCAGCGGCACCTGGGTCAGCGGCGGGCAACTGCGTGCCGAGTTGCTGCGTCGGCTCGCGCCACTCGTCGACGAGCTGGTTCTGTGCGGCGAGGGCTATACGAGCATCGCCGTGCTCGCGTGGCCGAACCGCGCGGCGCTGGAGAGCGCAGGCGCTGAAGGTTTGCGCGACAAGATTCGCGAACGGCTCGCCGGGCACAACGCAGCGAATCCTGGCGCGAGCACGAGCGTACGTCGCGTGCTCTTGCTACAGGAACTGCCCAACGCCGGCGCGCACGAGCTGTCCGACAAGGGCACAGTGAATCGAAGCGCGGTGCTGGCACGCCGCGCCGCGGACGTGGAGCGGCTCTACGCCGAGCCGCCGGATGTGGATGTGATCAAGGTCGAGTAGAGAAAGAATTCGAGAGTTTCTGGTTCAATTAGAAGAGGCTCACACGATGGAAATCACGAACTCGGTAGCGTTCGTCACTGGCGGCAATCGCGGTATCGGCGAAGCATTCGTGCGTGCATTCGTCGCTGCCGGTGCGCGTCGCGTTTACGTGGGCACGCGGCTACGCGACGGCGCTGCGCATCTCGTGAAGGAAGCTCCGGATCGCATCGTGGCCGTAGAGCTCGACGTGTCCGACGAGGCCTCGATCAAGCGCGCCGCGCGCGACTGCCCGGACGTCACGATCCTCGTGAACAACGCCGGACAATTTCTGATGCAGACGTTGCTGACTGCGCCCGACCTCAGCGCGGCGCGAGCCGAGATGGAAGTGAACTACTTCGGCCCGCTCGGGATGTGCCGCGCGTTCGCGCCGGCCCTGGCGCGCGGTCGGCCGAGTGCAATCGCGAATGTATTGTCCGCGGGCGGGCTGGTCGCGGTGCCGATCATGGGCGGCTACAGCCCCTCCAAGTTCGCGGCGCGTGCGATGTCGACCTGTCTGCGCGCCGAGCTGGCGGCACAAGGTACGACGGTCACGGCGTTGTTCGTCGGGTCGGTCGACACGCGCATGGCGAGTCACGTGAAAGGTGCGAAGGAAAAGCCGGAGACAATCGCCGCAGCCGGGCTGGCCGCGATTCGTCGGGGCGCCGAAGAAGTCGATACGGACGCGATGGCGATCGAAGTGCGCGCGCAGACGATCCGTGAGCCCGAAGCGCTCGCGCGGCGCTTCGCGAAGCAGCTCGGCGCGACTGAGATCAAGACCGGCCGTTGAAGGTTTACGCGGGCACTCGACTAACGAGACGCGCGAACGGCGCGCGAGTCTGGTATGCCAGGAGGGTCGCGATCGGCGCGATGACAATCGCGACCAGCGCCAGCGCCGATCCAATGCGCAGCGGATCCTTGTATACGTAGTCGGTCAGCAGGCCGACCGACAACGGACCCACCGTCAGCCCGACAATGCTGTTCGCGAGATAGTAGACGGCGGACGCTTGCCCGCGGAGGTGATTCGGCACCGCCTCCTGTACGACTTGAATGGCCGTACCGCCCGGCAACGTCATCAATAAGAGTGCTGGTGCATACCAGGCCAGCGCGGTCCAGCCGTCGGCAGCCCATCCGCCCATCGCGAGCAACGGCCATGCGCTGGCCATACCCAGCACCGTGATCCAGATCGCCGGTTGCTGCACCCCTTTCTTGCCGAGCTGTGCTGCCGCCAGGCCGCCGAGCACAGTGCCGGAACCTCCGAAGATCAACAGCACCAATCCGTAGCGCAATCCAGTCTGACCCGGCGTCCAGCCGTGCACGCGAATGAACAACGCAGGAACCCAGCTGAGCACGGCGTAGATCATGGCCGAGTAGCACGCAACCGCGACGTAGTGGCGGATCATGAAATCCGCGTGCTCGAAGATGAAGCGGTCGATGCGCGTCGGCGCGCCGCTGACCCCAGCCTCGTTGCGTCGCGCGGGCTCGATGATGGTTGCGAGCAGCGGCAGCATCACGAGCCCGCCGAGGCCGACGAACACAAACGCACTTTGCCAACGATTCGAGACCATTTGGATCACGGAGCCGCCGACGATCAGTGCCAGACCTGCACCCAGCGCTGCCGCAGCCGCATACACGCCGATCGGCACAGCCCGCCGTTCCTTCGGGAAGGAATCGCTGATGGTCGACATCGCGGCAGGCGAGAGCGCGGCCTCGCCGACACCAACGGCGATACGCGCGAGAAACAACTGAACGAAGCTGGAGGCGAGTCCGCACGCAGCGGTCGCCGCGCACCAGAGCGCTGCCCCGACTGCGATCAATCCCCGTCGCGAAGTCCGATCCGCGAGCCAACCCAGCGGCAGGCCCATGGCTGCGTAGAACAAGCCGAACGCCATGCCCTGCACCAGTCCGATCTGCGTGTCGTTCAGCGACAGATCGGCTTTGATCGGCTCGATCAACAGGCCGAGGATGGTGCGGTCGACGAACGAAATGATGTAGGTGAATGTCAGCACCGCGACGGTCCACCAGGCGCGCGCCGGGCTGGGCCAGGGCAATCGCGCGTCGGTCGGAGCGCCCGGTTGATGCATCACTTGGCTCCGGATTTCTGGCCGAACAGCTGCTGGAACGCTGCCATCGCGTCGGCAAACTCGCTCGCACCTTGCATGTCGAGCAGTTCCGCGACATCTCGAGCCAGGGCCTCGGGCGTCGCGTCGGTCGGTTCCGCATAGCGCAGCCCGCGTCCTTCGACGTTGGCTGCGCGGCGGAACACGCCGCGGCCGGCGATGATCACCTGGCCGTTCAGGCTCGTCTGTTCGCTGACCATCAGGGCGACCGCGGGCGCGACGAACTCCGGGCGCATGGTGGTCATGAACTCTTCCGGCATGTTTCCCTGGCGTGAGGTCATCGGCGTGGCGGCGTAGGGCGCAATCGCGTTGGTCAACACGTTGTGCGACTTGCCTTCCATGGCGAGCGTGCGCATGAAGCCGATCAACGCCGCCTTCGACGCCGAATAGGCCGTCAGCCCGTGCAGCCCATACAGGCCGGCAACCGACGTCGAGACGACGATGCGCCCGTACCCGGCCGCGCGCATGCGGGAATATGCCGCGTGCGTCACGTACAAAGAGCCGTAAAAGTTGATGTCGAAAATCTGCCGGAACTGCTCGACGCTCACCTTGTGGAACGTCGAGCGCTGATCGACGCCGGCGTTGTTGACGAGCACGTCGAGCCGGCCCCAGGTGTCGAATGCCTGCTGCACGATCCGCTCGCCGGACGCGGGATCTTCGACGCTGTCGTAGTTCGCAACGGCTTGCCCGCCGGCCTGGCGGATCGCCTGCACGACCTCGTCTGCGCTCGACGGTTCGCTGGCCGAGAGTCGACGGTTGTTGACCACCACACGAGCGCCGCGTGCGGCCAGGTATATCGAATACGCGCGTCCCAGCCCCTTGCCGGCGCCGGTGACGATTGCCACTCTTTCGTCGAAGCGGATCATTGCATGCTCGCTCAGCTACGCCTACAGTTCGCGCGATGCCCTCGAACGCAAAAATAATCGCGGCCAGTTCCGTTACGCGCGCATTGAGTGTCATCGGCGACCGCTGGACTCTGCTGATCCTGCGAGACGCGTTCCAGGGTGCGCACCGCTTCGAGGAGTTCCGCAACCTGAGCGGCGCGGCCCGCTCGACGCTCACCAGCCGGCTGAACGGGCTGGTCGAGAACGGCTTGCTGGAACGCGTTCGCTACTCGGATGCGCCGCCGCGCTTCGAATACCGGCTCACCGCGATGGGCCTCGCACTGTACGGCGTGACCCTCGTGACGTGGCGCTGGGAGCATAACTGGGCGCCGAGCGGCGCGGGCATCCCGCGCTATCTGCGGCACAACCTCTGCAAGCACGCGATGCAGCCGGAGACGATGTGCTCCAGCTGCGGCAAGCTCGTCGAAGTGCGCGACACCGGCTATGAAGTCGTGCCCAACACCGGCCGCTCCCGTGCCGCCACGCCGCGCTTCCGGCGCCTGTCGTCGGTCAATGCAGAGAGTCATCGCGGCACCAGCTCGGCCTTCGTGCACATCACCGATATCCTTGGCGACCGCTGGACACCGCTCGTCCTGTGCGCAGCGTTCCTCGGACTGCGTCGCTTCGACGAGATCCAGAGCGGCCTCGAGATCGCGACCAACATCCTCACGCACCGGCTGAACTATCTCGTCGATCATCGCATCCTCGAGCGCCGGCAGTATTCCGAGCGGCCGCCGCGCTACGAATATCGGCTGACGCCGAAGGGCCGCGACCTGTTCCCGCACGCGCTGATGCTGATGCAATGGGGCGATCGCTGGCTGGCACCGCCGGGCGGGCCGAATCTGCGCGTGTTCCACAAGACCTGCGGCGCGCGGCTCAACGCCGTGGTCGCATGCAGTCATTGCCACAAGACGATCGATCCGCACGATGTCACCTTCCCGCCAGTGGCGGGCGAGGGCGCTGCCAGACGCGGTGCCGTCGCCGGTTAGCCGGCGCTCATTCACCGCCGCTGCGCGACGTCGAAATCTTCCTTCAATCCCATCGCTTCGAGCATCTGGCCGCGATCGTAGTATTCGCGCCAGGCTTTCACGCGCCCTTGTTCGACCTCCACGACGCCGACGACCGGCACCGCGCCGTGATGGCCGCGATAGACGAAGTCGTCGACGCGCTCGATGAACACGACACCGTCGGCGACGCCGAGGTGGCGGATGCGCAGCTCGATCTTCGATATGTCCTTCGCCAGGGTGCCGATGCGCTGCTTGATCGCCTCGCGTCCGACCGTCGGCTCGGACAGCATCATGCTCTGCAGGACGCCATCTGCCGCGAACAGCTCGTACACCTGTTGCCAGTTGCGCGTGTTCCACGCTTCGATCATTTGTCGCACGGTCGCGAGCTTCTGCGCGTCCGTATCGGCCGCCGCGGGCAGCGCCGCGACGGTGAGCAGAATGGCGCAGGCTGCTGCAACAAATCGCGGTCTCATCGTGTGGGCTCCCCCAGAAAATTCTCTCGCCAGTCTATCCGAATCCCCGCCCACAAGCTTGCATAACGAGACTATGGGCGCCTACAATCCGTCATGCGAATCGAGAAGCTCCCGCGTATCGTGACCACGCTGCGGGATCGCGAGCACCCTTACCTGACGGGTGCCTGGACGCCGCAGCACGAGGAAGTCACGGCGCACGACCTGCCGGTGCTGGAAGGCACCGTGCCCGCCGACCTCGACGGCGTCTACCTGCGCAACACCGAGAACCAGATTCACGAGCCGCTCGGCCGCTATCACCCGTTCGACGGCGACGCGATGATCCATCAGCTGGACTTTCGCCGCGGCCAGGTCAGCTATCGCAATCGTTTCGTGCGCACGCGCTGCCTCGCGGCGGAGCAGGAGGCCGGCGGCTCGCTGTGGGGCGGGCTCATGGATCCGCCGGGCACCTCGCTGCGTCCCGGATTCGGCGCGCACGGCGGCTTGAAGGATTCGTCGAGCACTGACATCACGGTGCACGCAGGCGTCGCGGTGTCGACGTTCTATCAGTGCGGCGAGGCGTACTGCCTCGATCCCGAGACGCTCGACACGCTCGGTGTTGCGAGCTGGGGGCCGCTCGAAGGCGTGTCGGCGCACGTGAAAGTGGATCCCAACACCGGCGAGCTGATGTTCTTCAACTATTCGAAGCAGGCGCCGTACATGCATTACGGCGTCGTCGATCGCAATGGACGGCGCACGACGTACGTGCCGATTCCGCTGCCCGGCCCGCGCTTGCCGCACGACATGGCGATCACTGCGCGGCATTCGATCCTGAACGATCTGCCGGCCTTCTGGGACCGCGACCTGCTCGCGCAGAACGTGCACGCAGTGCGCATGCACGATCTGCCGTCACGCTTCGGCGTGATTCCGCGGCATGGCCGCACCGAGCAACTGCGCTGGTTCGAAGCTGCGCCGACTTACGTCCTGCATTTCCTCAACGCGTACGAGCAGGGCGACGAGATCGTGATGGACGGCTACTTCCAGGAGAATCCGACGCCGCGCCCGAGCAAGGATGCAGCATCGAGCTACGCGCACATGATGTCGTACCTCGACGAGCACAGCTTCCGCTCGCGGCTGCATCGCTGGCGTTTCGATCTGCGCACCGGCCGCACGCGCGAAGAGCCGCTCGACGACCGCATCCTCGAGTTCGGCATGATCAACCAGCAGTACACCGGCGTGCCGAACCGCTACGTCTACAGCTCGAAGTCGAAGCCCGGCTGGTTCCTGTTCGTCGGCTTCGTCAAGCACGACCTGCAGACCGGCCAGTCGTGGGAGCTCGATCTCGGTGCGAACCGTTACGCGAGCGAGGCGCCATTCGCGCCACGCATTGGCGCGCGCGACGAGGACGACGGCTACATCGTCAGCTTCGTGACGGATGAAAACACCGGAACGTCGGAATGCATCGTCATCGATGCCAAGCGATTCTCCGACGGACCGGTGTGTCGCATTGGACTACCGCACAAGATCAGCAGCGGCACGCACGCCCACTGGGCCGCGCGGCCGCTTCGCTAACTTCCTAGCTGCAGATCACTTGTTGGGTCCGTTGTGCGCGTCGCAGCGCACTTCCTTGTGCCAATTCACGAACGTGCCGGTCGGGCTCTCTTTCCACGCCCAGACGTGCAGCGTGTAGAACGGCGGCAGCCCGAAGCGGTTCGGCGAGTCGAAATAGTGGAAGATCTGGCCGTCCAGCTCGGGCGCCTGCGCGTGGGTCTTGTCCCAGGTCGCAGCGTCGACGATATAGTCGGCGCCGGTGATCTTCGGGCCTGACGGCGTCGGCTCGTAGAGCAGGATTTCCGGCTCTTCGGGGATGACCTGGTCGTCGAATATCCCCTTCTCCGGATCAATCAGGTACCGATCCAGATGCACGTAGTGCAGGCCCATCGCGCCGGAATCGTCGTCGCTGACGCAGCCGAACAACAGCTGATAGCCGTCGTCCGTCGCGCGTGAGACGGGCTGGTTGACGTACTGGGCGGTCACTCGCTTGACGATCTTGACCAGATCGTTGCGGTTACGCTGGCTGTTGAGCTGCTGGGTCGATGCCTGCGCGTGAGCGTCGCCATCGTGAGCTTGCGGTGCCGGGGCGGCCGCCAGAGCCAGCGTGCCGAGCGCGGCGCACGCCAGGTAAAGAGTCGATCGATCTTTCATGAGCCAAGTCTCCTACTGGGTTCAAGACGAGGCTCATACGCTAGAGGACCCGAGTCGACGGGTCCTGGGCGAGTTCCGGGATTGTCCCGAGATTTGGTCAGGCTGAAGCCAGACCGAGGAAAACGTTCGTTACTGCGCGGCGCCTTTGCGGTACTTGCCGTACAGCAGCTCCTCCACGAACTCGACGCACTTGAAGTCCAGCAGCTGCATGTTCTTATCGAGCCGGCGATACAACGGCATGCTGATCTTCCACGGCCGCGTGAAGACATCCGGATCCGTGATCGTCGCCTGGTACAGAAGTACATTGACGCCGGCCGGCGTATAGCGTTCCTGCACCTGCAGGTTGGGTCCGTGGAAATTGCCGGCGCTGTCGAGCCAGCTGTCCGGCATCTGCCCGGTGACGTCGATCACCAGCGTGTCGCCTTCCCAGCGGCCGAGGTTGTAACCCATCCATGAATCGACCTGCGCTCGCGAGCCGGGTCGATTCATATAAACGATGCGATCCGCGCCCGCGAACTCGTAGGTGATCAGCATCGTGTTGGGCTCCTGCACGATCTGGAACGGATGCGGCAGGTAGGTGGCGCGCGGCACGCCCGGCAAGTAGCACTTCACGAGCGGATCGCGCTCGAGCCAGTTCGCCTTGTTGTCGGCGCGCTGCTTGGCAGCTTCGGGCTTGTAAGGAATGCGGCCGCCTTCGACGACGCCCAAGCCGCCCGGGATCGCGCCGAGCGCGCCCAGCGCCGTCACCGGTCCGGCGGCGGCGTTATGCGGCTCGAGATTCCAGTGCGCCGAGCCCATCGTCTGCCAGATGCCATTGAGATCCGGCTTGCCGTCGGGCGTGCGTGCAATTTTGTCTGCCGCGTGAGCGGCGTTTGCCAGCGCCAGTCCGGCCAACGAAATCCCGACTAGGGAAATCCATGCGACGAGCTTCATTTCGGTGTGCCGCCTTGTTTCGCAGTGGCTTCGTGCTCGTCCTGGCGCGCACCGGAGAGAATGTTCGGCAGGCCGTAGTTGCCTTCGTGGCAGGCGTATTCGTAGAGATCGCCGTCGGCACGCACCATCGGGATCAGCGCCGTGAACGGTTTCGTGTACGTCTTCGGATCGTCGATCGTGAATTGATAATCGACGCGGTTGGGCCCGACGCGCGTGAAGCGCTCGGTCAAGTGCAGGTCCTTGCCGGCGCCGGCGCCGCGGAAACTCGTGGTCTTGTCGGTGAAGTTGCGCGTCTCGACGACGAGCGTGTCGCCTTCCCAACGACCGCGCGAGTCGCCCGACCATTGCGTGAGCGCGGGATCGAGCGGCGGCCGGCCGTCGAGCGGCACGATGCGCGCGTCGTGGATCATCTCGGTCATGATCACGGCGTGCGTCCCGGTCTGGAAGATCTGCACGATGTTGTTGTACAGGCTGGGCACGAACGGCGGGCCGGAGCTGTAACCCATCAAGCAGCGCTCGGAGAGTCCGCGACTTTCCGGGCCATCCTTGTTGATGCCGCCGACCCGGAAGCGCACGGGCAGCGTGCCGTTGGTGTCCGGGCCGAGGCCGCCGTTCTCGACTTTCACGCCGGGCTGCACGGGCGGCATGCGACCGTCCGGCGGATCGATGACGAGCGACGTGCGCAGGTTCGCGCCTTGGCCGAAGTAATCCATCCAGAACTGGTTGTAGCCGCCGGTCGGGTCGATCGGCGTGCCCGCGTCGCCAGCTTCGAGTTGCGCAGAGCGGTCGCGAATCTGCTTGCTGATCGCGGCCGCTTCCTCGGGCGTCAGGAACTCACGATCCTTGTACTGCGCCGGACGCTCGAACGGCGTATCGGAGCCGTAGTTCCAGACGCCGCGCAGATCGGGTTGGCCCGATTCGGTTCGCGGGACGACGTATTTCTTGGCGGAGGGCTTGGCGGGCTCAGTCGCGTGTGCGGGGACGCCGAGAGCTGCGATCACGCCGATGGCCAGCAGGGTGCGCATGGTCGATCTCCCTGTCGATTGAGCTGATCACACTACTGAAATGCTGAAGACGGGCGCGCCGCGATCTGCGACGGGCTCAGCCCGAGCACGCGCCGCATGCAGCGCGCCATGTGGCTCGGATGCGTGAACCCTGCTTCCAGCGCGATGTCGGTGCGGCTCTGCTTGCCTTCCATCAAGCGCAGACGTGCGCGCTCGACGCGGCGCTCGAGGACGAAACGGTGCACGGGTACGCCCACTGCTTGCTTGAACAGCGGTTTGAAGTGCGACACGCTGAATCCGGCCACTGTCGCCAACTCGACGAGGGTCAGGTCTTGGTCGAGATGCGCTTCGATGTACTCGATCACTCGGCGCAGCCGCCACGCGGGCAAAGAGCGGCTGCGATCGGCGGGAGGTGGCTTCGCCGGCGATTGCAGAGCGAGCAGGCGGATCGCTAGCGCGGAGCCAAGGCTGTCGGCAAACAGTCGTCCACCCGGATGACCGTCATGGTGTTCGGCTTGCATCATCCAACCGATGCGCTCGATCTGCGCATCGCGGATGTGAATCGCCTGCGCGAGATCGGGTCGTCCAGCGCCCATCGTCTCTGCAGTCTCCTGCCACAGCGAAGGCGACAGGCTCAGTAAGAGCGAGACCGCGGGCCGCGACACGATCCAGCGGGTGGTCGACTCCGCGGGCACGACGCAGAACTGGCCATGGAGACGAACCGTGCGACGCTCGTAGCTGCCGGCGCGATAGGACACGGGGACCGGATCGCCGAGGTGCAGGCAAAGCACGTGACGATCGCTGATCGGCGAATCGAACAGGCCGACCGGAACGGGCGAAGTACGGGTCTCTAGCAGCATCGGCATATCCTCGCCGTCCGCGGCAATCCGGGCAAGCAGCAAGAATCATCCACCTGTGCTCGACTGCCAGCCGTGCGCGCTCGCGACTACCCTTGGCCTGCCGGCAGGCTAGCCCAAATGAGACGCAGACAATTTTTGCAGCTTACCGGCGCCGCGCTTGCGGCCGGCCTCACGAGTGCCGCGGCCGATACATCGCAGCCATTGGACGCGGCCGCATTCCGCGCCATGCGGCGCTTCGCCGACCTGCGCTTCGGCAGGATCGCTTATGTCGAACGCGGCTCCGGCCAGGCTGCGCTGTTCCTGCATGGCGCGCCGCTCAACGGCTTCCAGTGGCGCGGCGCCATCGAGCGGCTCTCGCCACAGCGACGCTGCATCGCGCCCGATTTCATGGGGCTCGGGTATTCCGAGATTCCCGAGCATCAATCGCTGGCAGCCGACGCGCAGGTATCGATGCTCGCTGCATTTCTCGACGCACTCGCGATCCGCAAGGTCGACGTCGTCGCGAGCGACAGCGGCGGTGCGGTCGCACAGCTCTTCGTTGCCCACCATCCCAAACGCGTCCGGACGCTATTGCTGAGCAACTGCGACGTCGAGCCTGACAGCCCGCCGCCCAAAGTGAAGCCGGTGATCGAGATGGCACGCGCCGGGACGCTGGCGGAAGCAACAGCAAAATGGCTCACCGACAAGGCGCTCGCACGTTCGACGTTCGGTGCGGCCGTATTCCGCGATCCGAGCCGCTTTGCCGACGAGACGATCGAGTACTACGTCACGCCGCTCGTGAGCACGGCGCTGCGCCGGGAGCAGTATCACGCATATCACGTGGCGTTGGAGCCGAACCCGCTCGCGGGCATCGAGGCGTCGCTCAAGCGCAGCTCGGTTCCTGTGCGAATCGTATGGGGCGCGGCCGATGACATCTTCGCGCAAGAGGATGCGGACTATCTCGACCGCACGTTCCCGAGCTCGCGCGGCATTCGGCGCGTGCCGGAAGCGAAGCTGTTTTTCCAGGAAGAGTTCCCGGACGTCATTGCCGAGGAGGCGCAACGGCTGTGGCGCGAAGGATGACTATTTTTCCGGTACGCGCGTGAGCTGCGTATAGGCGAGGCGCCAGCGACCTTCCAGCTTCGTCCAGACATGCGCGATGCGCAGCAGGCGAGCCTGATGCTCGCCCTGCAACGTCCAGCTCAGATGCACCTGGCCTGCGACCAGTGCGGTATTGCCCCAGAGCCTTCGCACTGGCTGTTCGAGCACGTACGGATCGAGCTTGAATCCCGGCACCTTGAAGTCTTCGAGATACGATTGCTTGTCCTGCAGCGTCGAGTCGGAGTTGACCAGCGTGTAGTCGTCACAAACCAGCTGTGCGAGTGCTGCGACGTCGTTGTGAACGGTCGCTCGATCATAAGCGCGCACGGCGTCGTCGAGATCGGATGCCGCGGCGCGCGCTTGCCAACTGACGAGCGTCGGCGCCGCAGCGGCAGCACTCAGGAGAGCTCTTCGCGTCAGACTCATGCGCTCATGCTAGCTGCTGCATGACGCGCGGCTAGATCCACTTAGCGCCCGACTATGCGGCCACTCAGTGGACTCGTTCGGGCAGGCGATCCATGCGACGCAGCTGTGGAAACCACCACGCCCAGGTTGCGGCCACGAGCATGGTCGCGACGCCGCCGAGCACGACTGCGCGCACCGTGCCGAACCATGCAGCAGTGATGCCCGATTCGAATTCGCCGAGCTCGTTCGATGCGCCAATGAACACCGCATTCACTGCGCTGACGCGGCCGCGGATTTCATCGGGAGTTTCGAGCTGCACCAGCAGATGACGCAGGTAGACGCTGACCATGTCGCCGGCACCGAGCAATATCAGCGCGATCACCGAGACCACGATGTTGGTCGACAGTCCGAACACGACAGTCGCAGCACCGAACACGGCGACGCCAGCAAATAACCAAGGTCCGACGCGCCGATCCAATGGAGTGATGCTCAAGGCGAGCGCGCACACCGCGGCACCGAAGCCTGGCGCGGTGCGCAGGACGCCGAGTCCGACCGAGGTCGTGTGCAGGATGTCGCGTGCGTAGATCGGTAGCAGGGCGGTGGCTCCGCCGAACAACACGGCAAACAGATCGAGCGAGATCGCGCCGAGCACTGTCGGCTTCGAGCGAACGAACGTCAAACCGGAGAGCAGGGAGCGTAGTGTCACTCCAGGCTGAGCGCTCACGTTCCTGGCGCCGATGCGCACTCTCATCATGAGCAACGTGGAAATCGCTAGCAGCGTCGCCACCGTCCCGAACACGACGCCGGCACCCGCGAGGTAGAGCAGGCCGCCCAGCGTCGGACCGGCGATCGTGCAGACCTGGAACACGGTCGAGTTGACCGCGGTGGCTTTCGCGAACAGCTCCGGCCGCACCAGATTGGGCACCAATGCCTGTGCAGACGGCATGGCGAACGCGCGCGTCACGCCGAACAATGTCATCACCGCGAACACCGGACCGACTGCGCGCACGTCGAAGATCGAGAACGTGAGCAACGCGACGGCGCTCAGCATGTTGAGGAAGTAGCAGCTCGTGAGGATTTTGCCTCGATCGTAGTGATCCGCGGCATGGCCGGCGGGCAGGATCAGCAGAATGAACGGCAGGAATTGCGACAGCCCGATCAGGCCGAGGTCGAGCGGGTCCGAAGTCGCCGCGTAGACCTGCCAGCCGACTGCGACGGTCTGCATCTGCACGGCGAGCGTGCCGAAGCAGCGAGCCATGAGATAGCGAATGAACGCGGGCTCGGTTGCGAGACGGGGTGGAGGAGACGGCGGCCTGGTGGTCACTTGCTCCTATTCTAGCCATCGAGCAGCACGCGCTGCGTGGCCTGGAGCTCGAGTGTCGCAAGTTATTGCCAGCAGCCGACGATCACGGCACGATTCGCTGCCGTGAGCGCGTCGGACCCCATCAGCGAGAGCGAGACCCCTGGTAGTGGCAGCCATTCGACCCTGGGCGAGCTGCTCTACGCTGACAAGACAAGAACTCGCGTCAGCGAGGACGAGTGGATCGGCATCGTTCGGGCCGTCGCGGCCGGCGACCAGTCGGCGTTGTGGGCGCTGTACGACCGCACACATCGGCTCGTCTTCACGCTCATGATGCGTATCTCCGGCAACCGTGCGACCGCGGAGGAGCTGACCCTCGAGGTATTTCACGACGTCTGGCGACAGGCGTCGCAATACGACCCTGCAAATGGGTCGGTGATCGGCTGGATCCTGAATCAGGCCCGTTCCACGGCCATCGATCGGCTGCGCTTCGCGCAGCGCCAGAAGCCGGAGTCCGCAATGTCTGTGGACGACTCCGGGAAGCTCCTCGAAGCCAGGGACCGTAGTCGCACGCTGACAAGTGCGCTCGCATTATTGTCGCCGGAGGAACGACAAGCCATCGAGACTGCTTTCTTCTTTGAGGCCAGCTACACGGAAGTAGCGGCACGGCTCAACCAGCCGCTCGGAACGATCAAGATTCGAATTCGTTCCGGTTTGATCAAGCTCAGGCGCGCGCTGAGCGCAGGAGATAGTACTTGAGGCCGGCGTTGGACATGAATCCGTGCGAGCAGGCGCAGCTGGTGTCGGTGTACGCCCTGCGCGCGTTGCCCGCCACGGAAGCCGCGGCCGTCGAGGCACACGTCGCCGTTTGTTCGCGATGTCGACGTGACCTGGAGACGCTGCGTCCCGTCGTCGCCAGGTTCGCAGGGTGGCCGATCGATGTGCTGCGTCCAGGTCCATCCCTGTGGGATCGTCTGGTCGAGCGTATCGGAGCCAGCGAGCAGCAACCCGCAACCGAGTGCGAGCCGCAGCGACCGGAACCCCAATGGGAAGAAGTCGCCCTGGGCATTCACTGCAAACTGCTCGCGAGCAATTGGGCACAGGATCGCGTGAGCATGCTGGTCAGGCTGGCGCCCGGCATCGAGTACCCGCCGCACACTCACGCGGGAACGGAAGAGCTCCATCTGCTGCATGGCGAGCTGTGGATAGACAAGCGCAAGCTCTATCCGGGCGACTACAACCGGGCAGAGTCAGGCTCGGTCGATCAGCGCGTGTGGAGCGAAACCGGCTGCACCTGCGTGTTGATCACTTCGCCGTCGGATGTGCTTCGCTGAGCTGATCAAGAAGTTCGGCCACGTGTGCCTTAAGTGCGCTTCGCGCAGCATCGTAGCTCGTGCTCGCCGGCGGCACGTCGTCCCAGCGTTCGATCAGCTGCTCCCCCGCTTTCGTGGGTATCTGCGTGCCGATTGCTATGACTCGCGCGGCATCGACGAGGTCGGCGCTCGCGACTTTCGACGGATGGAAGTGACTCACATCGATGCCGTCGGCGCGCAGTCCGGCTGCGATCGGCTTCGGCACAGTGGGGGAATCCAGCGCGACTCCGCGCGAGACGGCATTGAAGGGCAAGCCACGCTGCGCCGCCAGCTGATTGAAGTATGACGCAGCCATGAGACTCTTCACGTTGCCGTGCTCACAGACGAAGACGACTCTCCTGGCCGGGTTGTCGGCCGCAAGCGTGATGCTGCAGACGATTGCGAGTATCGCGGCGCTGAGCGCGAGAGCTCTCACGCCGGTCGCGCGCCGAATCGCTTGTCGACTTCTTCCCACTTCACATTCCTCATGAATGCGTCAACGTACTTGGCCGCGGCCGAACCGTAGTCCATATGATATGAGTGCTCGTACATGTCGAGCACGAGCAGCGGCATCGCGGCGATCGCGCCGTGCATGTGATCCCATGCCCACTGATTGCGCAGCTCGTTGGTGTAGACGTTGTACGTCAACACGCACCAGCCCGAGCCGCCCGCGAGCGACATCGCCGTGCGACGGAATTCCGCGTCCCATGCTTCGTAGCTGCCGTACGATTTTTTCAGCGCGGCGAGGACATCGCCACCAGGTTTGCCGTCGCCGCCGAGATTGCCGAAGTACTGTTCGTGCAGCACGACCGATCCGAGCCGATGCAGCTCCTCGCGCTTCAATCCCCCGTAAATCACCGGCGGCAGATCAGGCTCGTTCATGGCCGCGAGCAAGCGGCCAGCAACCATGTTCAGCGTCTTCACGGAGCCGATGTAGTTGTTCTCCCAGTGGGAGCGGATCAGCTTCTCCGATAATCCATTGAGCTTCGCGGGATCGAACGGCAGCGGCTTCGGTTCGCGGCCGCCAGTCATCGAGCTGCGCACCTCCGGCCTCGCGCTCGATGCATTCTGCGCTCCGGCTGCACCTGTCATCATCGCTCCCGCCGCCGCAGTGCCCAGCAATGTCAAAGTTTCACGCCTCGCTGTGTCGATCATGGTCTGCTCCTGCACGGTTCACGCTGCGCTGAAACGGCAGCCACAGCACCGCGCCGATCGATTGGTGTTCGGGCGCATCATAGCCCTTGATGCCATAGCGCACGAACGGGCCGCGGCTGCTGGGTGTGAACGTACGGAACAGACGGTCGAAGAACGAAAACAAGTTCGCATAGTTCGAATCGGTCTCGGCGCGCTCGCGCGAGTGGTGGACCTTGTGCATGTCGGGCGTGACCCAGAGCCACACCAGCGCACGATCGACCACGCGCGGCACACGAATGTTCGCGTGTTCGAGTGCTGAGTTGAGTGCACCGAGCAGCCGATAGACCGCGACTGCCGCCGGCGGTGCGCCCAACGTCCAGGCAGTCAGTGCTATGAAGCCGAAGCGCCACACACCTTCGATCGGGTGCTGACGAAACCCCGTGGTCGCATCCACCGATGCGTCGATGTGATGCACCAGATGTACGCGCCACAGCAGCGGAATCCGATGCAGGAGTCTGTGCGCCAGATACGTGGCGCCATCGAGCGCGAGCAGCGCGACTCCGAATGACGCGATCTCGCCAATCCCCAGCACTTGAAGCAGTCCCATGCCGCTTCGAGCGACGTAGGCGGCGCCCAACGCCAGCGTCAAGTTGAGCAGCATTGCGAGGCCGAGCGTGATCGCCAGCAGCCAGAGATTGGTTGCGAGGCGGCCATTCGAGCGGCGCGACTGCTGCCGCAGCGGTATGAGGACTTCGATGAGGCTCGCGACCGCCAGCGCGCTCAGCACGGGCAGCAGCCTGAATAAAACCGCTTGGATTTCCATGCCGCGACTGTGCGGCTTGTCCCAAGGGCAGGGTCAAGAGCGAGGTCGGCTATACTCGCGCGCCATGACAAGAACGAATGCGGACCTCGGCAGACTGCTGCTGCGAATCATCCTCGGCGGCGCAATCCTGTTGCACGGTGTTGCGAAGCTGCAAGGCGGCATCGACGGCATCGTTCAGGGCGTCACCGCACTCGGCTTGCCGGGCTTTGTCGCCTACGGCGTGTACATCGGCGAAGTCGTCGCGCCGCTGTTGTTGATCCTGGGCTGGTATTCACGCATCGGCGCCGCGCTCATTGCAGTCAACATGGTGTTCGCGATCCTCATCGCGCACCGTCCTGACCTGTTCAAGCTCGCTGCGAGCGGTGGTTGGGCGCTCGAGTTGCAGGGCATGTATCTGGTGACCGCGATCGCGCTCGCACTCATGGGACCGGGCCGGTTCAGCATCAACGAGCGGTAGCTAGGCCAGCAGCGGCAGCAGAAACGCGAAGGTCGCACCGACGGCGTACGCAATCGCCGCAACCATCCACAATCGATTGCTGAGCGTCCGCAATCGCATGCAACTGCGTGCCTGCTCCGGATCGGTCGGGCAGGGCAGACGACGCGCATTCCACAGAACTACTGCGCTCAGGGCCATCATCGCCCCTGCTACACCGAACACCAGCACCTTGTGTTCGCTAAGCCAGATCAGCTGTGGAACTGCGCTGACGAGCCCGACGAGCGCAGCACCGGCACCGAGTGACACGAGCACGGCCGGCAAAACGCAGCAGACCAATGTCGCCGAGCTCGTGAGCAGCGCCGTCGCGGCAATGCCGACGTTCCGATTGTGTGCGGACGTCATTTCTTCGCCTTCATCTGTTCGCGCAGGGACTGCAGCGATCGGTTCGTCCGTGCGATCGCCTTGACGTCGTAGCCCGCGTCCTGCAGCGCTTTGCGCAGCACGTCGTCCGCAATGTCAGCGTCGGGCTTGGTCGCAACCGCGACCAGACGATTTTCGAGACTGACGAACACGTCGTCGGTCGCAGCGTTCCGGCGCAAGGTTTTCTCGATGCCCTGGGCGCAGAAGCCGCAAACGAGCCCGTTCACCGTGAGCTCGATGGTTGCAGCCTGGGTGCCGCTCGCGCCGAGGAGGGCGAGCAGCGCAATGACAAGTCGTCGCGAAGTCATGATGGATTCCTCAAAAGTTGAACATGAGCATGGCCTGGAGCTTGCCATCCTGCGTGGCGCCCGCTTCCAGCCAGGCATTGCGTTTGAAGACTCGCAGCAAGGCCGCGTACTCGGTGCCGGGGAACAGCCCGCCCGTGTACTGGCGGGCCTGGAGCACGATCCAGACTGCGAGCGTCTGGTAATCGTGCTCATACGGCGCGATGCCAAGTTGCAGCGTGTCGACGCGATGGCTGTAGCCGCTCGCCTCGTGCAGGTCGGTTCGCAGCGATGCGTAGATGCGTCGAGTCTCGTAGTCGAACTGACCGCCGACGTTCCAGGCGAACTGGTCCTCGCTGGTCTCGCCGATGTGCGCGCGGCCCGCGCCGCCCCACACGAACACGTTTGCCTGTGCATTCTCCAGGTTCCAGCGCTTGGGCAAGTAGTTGGCGCGGAAGTACGTGACGTCACGCGTCTTGCGTTCGCTGGCGCCATCGAGAGTCAGGTGACTGACGCCGAGCGAATAGCGGAAGGTCGGCGCGTAGAACGCCTGGACCTCCGTCATCGTGCCGGCGCCGTACTCGCCCATCACGGTCGTGCCATGCGCGAACGCAATGGGTTTGGCCTGTGCGGCGACAGCCATCGCACAAGCCACTATCGACGCGGTCGCCTGCGCGACGCGCCGGAATTTCGAGAGCATGAAGAATCTCCTGTCGGTGTTTGAAAGGGTGAGAGCACCCAAAAACAACCGATCAGGCGATAGGCGGCGGAGTCAGCGGCAGGTAACTGGGGCCGGCCCGCCAGTGCAGGGCAGTGGTCGTATGCGATTGCGGAAGAGCGGGCGGCACGTCGAAGGATTGCTGGGTCATGCCGACGGACGTCACGCACGAGGTTGCGCAGCCTCCGGCCATGCCCAACCAGCCATCACCGCAGCACGGGCAATCGGTTTTCGCCAGATCATGGCCAGCGCAGTGCATGCTCGCGGAATGAGGCTGCACGTCGACACTGGCCTGCGCCACCCCTTGCAGGATGAGCATGACCAGGACGCAGGCGTTGAGGAGATTGCGGAGCATGACAGCTAGGTCCGGACGATAGCACGGACGGCGCAGACGATGTGATAGAACGAGCTCGCCGGCACGACCTGCTCCACGAATGCGCCGTGCTCGTCCATCGTGTCGCGCCAGAGCCCCGGCGTAGGCGTGTCCAGATACTTCAGGAGCGAGCGGGTGGCAGCGGCAGCTACCTCCACGTAACGCGCTCGGCCTGTGATTGCTCCGGCGAGACACGCAGCCTTGATGCGCTCGGTTTGCGGCCACAAGCGCGCTCGCGCATCGCGCACGCTGCCATCGCCGAACAGCGTATTGACTGCAACGCCCCGTGCGTTATCGACGCCGCGATCCTCAGTGCGATCGATGAGCTCCATCGCCAGCTTGGCTGCACGAGGGTTGTGGACTCGTTGCGACCAGCGCAACAGCAACCATGCCCACTCATATTGATGGCCTGGCTCGACCACGTCCGCGTCTTGACCTGGCACCAGCGTCCAGTCATCGGTGAAGTACTCGCGAATGAAGCCGCTGGCGGGATCCTGGAATCGTCGCAGTGCCAGCTCGACGATCTCCTCGGCCAGTTCGCTCCAAGTGCGATCTTCATCCTGTTCTATCCACTCCATGCATGCCTCCAGCAGGTGCATGTGAGAGTTCGCCAGCAGCGGCAGGCTCGGCGGCGCACTCTCTTCGAATCCTCCGTGCGGATTTCGCAACGTCGAACCGATGCGCGCGAGCAAGTCGCGGGCGCCATCTCGCGCACTGGGATCGCCGAGGGCTTTGCATGCGCCCGCAAACCCGAGCAGCACGAACGCTTGATCGTAGAGAACCGCACGCTCGACGAGCGGCGCGCCATTCGGAGCAACCAGGCCACGATAAAGTCCATCCGCTCGGCGAAAGTCCGCGAGCAGCGCTGCGAGTCCCTGACGAACTGCCTCGGCCGCCGGTCCCGACCAGCCGAGCTCGCCCGCAACCGAGAACGCGTAGATTTGTCGCGGATAGAGCCGCGCCCGTCGCGTTTCACCCGACGGCTCGCCATCGAGCCGAAGACTTTCGTGGAAGCCGCCGCGAATGTGATCGACACCGCGCGACCACCAGCACGGGTAGGCGTGCTGGACCAGCCAGCTCGACAGGGCATCGGCCTCGCGATTCACGCCGGTACCGCTTGCAGCTCGCCTGCACGCCGCGCGAGGAGCATTGCGCCGAGCACACCGGCTCGCCCGTGCAGCGCCGAGACGCATACGGAGTTCTCGACACAGCCATCGGGCTCGTGCGGCGGCAAGTAACCTGCGAGCGCATCGCGCGTCGCATCGCGAATGTGCGGCAACAGCAGGCCGCTCTCCATCACGCCGCCGCTGAACACGATCCGCTCCGCCGATGTGACCAATGCAATCGTCGCCGCGAGCTGACCGAGATAGCCGCCGATGATGCTGTAGGCCACATGGTCTGCGGGGAGCGCGGCCAGGTCTGACTGCCAGCGGCGCTGAATCGCCGGACCGCTCGCGACGCCTTCGAGACAATCGCCGTGGAAGGGGCACACGCCTGCGAACGACGCATCGCGCGGATCGCGCCGCACGTGGATGTGCCCCATCTCCGGATGCATGCGCCCACGCAATGTCTGATTGTTGATCGCGACGCCGGCGCCGATGCCAGTGCCGACTGTGACATACGCGACGCTGCTGCAGCCCTGGCCCGCGCCGAGCTCAGCCTCCGCAAGCGCAGCTGCATTCACGTCGGTGTCCAGCTCGATCCCGCAATCGGCAACGGGTTGCAGCGCAGTGATCAGGTTGGCGTTGGCCCAGCCGGGCTTCGGGGTCGCGAGCATTCGTCCCCAATCGCGCGCGCGCCGGTCGAGCTGGATCGGGCCAAACGAAGCGATGCCGAAGCCGCGCATGCGTCCGTACTTGAGCTGCATCGCGTGGAAGAACTGCAGCACTTCGGCGAGAGTTTCTGCGGGCTGGCGCGTCGCGATGCGCCGCTCTTCGAGCATGTCGTGCACGCTGCGTCCGACGGCGCAGATGAACTTCGTTCCGCCTGCTTCGACCGCCCCGTAGATTGGCTCCGGCGCCGACATAGCTGCTGTCACTTGATGCACGGGCCGTCGGACTTGCGCGGCACCAGCACGACGGGCTCGAGATAGTGGATGTCCGCCGGCTTCGCATCGCCGCGCAACAGTCGCAGCAGGCTCTGGCCGATGTGCCGGCCGTTCTCGAACACGGCGTGGTCGATCGTCGTGAGGGGCGGATCGGCAAACGCCGAATGACTGGAATTGCCGTAGCCGACGATGGAAATGTGCTTGCCGACTTCGATGCCGCGCTCGCGACAAGCGGCGAGGGCGCCGATAGCCATCGCGTCGGTCGCGCAGACGATCGCGGTCGGCGGTGCGGACAACGCAAGCAGTTGCCGGCACATCGCGAACCCGCTGACCTCGCTCAAGTCGCCGTTCAGCATCAGCAGCGGGTCGGACGCGATCTTGTGCTTGGCGAGCGCCTTGGTGTACCCCTTCTCGCGCAACCGCGCGAAGTAGAACTCGAGCGGACCGTTCAGCAGCGCGACGCGGCGGTGACCGAACTCGATCTGGCGCATGGTCGCCAGATAGAACGCCTTCTCGTTGTCGGTGTCGACCCAGGCATAGGGCTCGCTCGTTTCGGTACGGCCGTACGCGACGAAGGGAATGTGATGCTTGCGAGCGAGAGCGACGCGCGTGTCGTTGACGCGCGTACGGACGATCAGCAGCCCGTCGACCCAGCCGCCTTTGATGAAGTTCTCGTACAGCGCCGCCTCGCGCACGGGATCGTTGCGCGTCTGCATCGTCGCGATGAGCGAGTAGCCGCCGTTCTCGAGCTCCGCTTCGACGCCGCCGAGCAGACTCGAATACACGCTATCGACGAAACGCACGCCGTCGCCCGCCGAAGGCAGGATGACGCCGACCATCGAGCTGCGGCCGGATTTAAGCCGGCGCGCGCCGGGGTTCGGCTTGTACCCGAGCTCGCGCGCCCGCTTGAAGATGCGCTCGCGGGTTGCCGACGAGACGTCCTCGTAGCCGTTCAACGCTCTCGACACGGTCGAGATGGACAGCCCGAGATCGCGAGCGAGCAGGACGATCGACATACAGCTCCGTCAGTAGCGGTGCTTGCGCGTAAGTCTAATGCAATGCAGTGACCGGGGTACCAATCGCGGTATTTCGTTGACAAAAACGTTTTTGGAGGTCTACTCTTGGCCGAAACCTGGCTCAAGGCATGCGGCGGCGCACGCGCTGCCGCGCAAAATTCAAGCAGGAGGGGGACTTCGATGTTGAGCACGACCTGCCATCTTTCCGTTCACCGCACGCGGCTGCTGTCTATCGCCGCGCTGCTCGCCGCACCTCTGACGGTCACTGCGCAGGACGCGACTCCGGAAACCGAGGGCAACCAGCTCGAGGAGATCGTCGTGACCGGCACGAGCCTGGCGCGCGCCTCCGTCGATACGCCGCTGGCCGTGACGAGTTTCGACGAGAAGCGGCTGTCGCAGCTGACGGCCAGCAGCCAGGCGGACATCCTGAATTCCGTGCCGACGATCAAAGCCGAGGGCGGCGGCGGCGAGGTCGCGGCCAACGTATTCATCAAAGGCCTGCCATCGGGCGGCCAGTACCAGTTCACGCCGCTCATGTACGACGGCATGCCGGTGTTCAGCTCGTTCGGCTTGAACTCGTCGGCGTTCGACGTCTATTTCCGCAATGATCTCGGCATCGAGCGGCTCGAGTTCGTGCGCGGCGGCGTGTCCAATCTGTTCGGTCCGGGCTCGGTTGCCGGCCTGATCAACTACATCTCGAAGACCGGCAGCGACACGCCGGAGAGAAAGGTGCAGCTCGAAGTCGCGGACGAGAACCGCGTGCGCGGCGACTTTGCGCTGAGCGGGCCGCTGAGCTCGGACGCCGGCCTCTATTACGCGCTGTCCGGCTTCTATCGCACGGACGACGGCCCGATCAAGACCGGCAACGATACCAAGGGCTTCCAGCTGCGCGGCAACCTGAAGAAGGAATTCGCGGACGACTCGGGATCGATCACGCTGTTCGCGCAATACATCGACGACCAGGCGCAGTTCTATCTGCCGATCCCGCTCGACGGTTCTTCGCGCGAGCGCGTTCGCGGCACCGACGGTCGCGAGGTGGAGCAAGTCGAGACCAATCAGGTCGACGGTATGAGCTACCTCGTGCCGGGCGGCACGTTCCGATCGTCGATCGGCGACGGCGTCGTCACGAAGGACGGTTCGATCGGTCTCGCGTTCGACAAGGATCTCGGCAATGACTGGGGCGTGAACGGCAAGGCGCGCTGGGCGAGCTACGACCACGTCTTCGATTTCTTCCTCGACGGCGACGGCCTGGCCAACGTACCGGAAACGCAGGCGGCATTCCTGAATCCCGCTGCTGCCGGCACGCGCACCACGCGCGGCCTGCCCGCGGCGGTACCGGGCGTGCCCACGACCGGTACGTTCACGTACGCGGACACGGGCGAAGCCGTGCCGACGGACGCGCTGCTGTTCCCGAATCGCTTCATCGATCGCGACCGGCCGGCCGACGACATGAGCATGGAGCTCAACGTCACCAAGTCCATGACGCTCGGCATGTTCGAGCACAACTTCACGCTGGGCGCATTTTACGCGGACGCCGAAGCGAAGGACTTCAACGTCACCACCATGTATCTCGCCGATTTTCGCAACCAGGCGCGGCTCGTGAACCTGACGCTGAGCGACGGCACGATCATCTCGCGCAACGGCCTGCTGAATCCCGGCGTGGGCTACGTCAACAACAAGCACGAGGCGCAGCGCCAGGCGATCTATCTCGCGGATCAGATGGAGAGCGACAAATTCATCTTCGACATCGGCGCGCGCTTCGAGTCGATCGACGGCGACATCAGCCGCGAGCGGTCTGCGAGCGTCGTCACCGACTCGACCACGCCCAGCCTGTCGCCAGTGCAGCGCGACGTGGTGTGGGGCACCGGCGAGTTTCGCACCGCCAGCGTGTCCACCGACGAGTGGGCGGTGGCGCTCGGCACCCTGTACAAGTTGACCGATTCCGTGAATCTCTACGCCAACGCGGCGCGCGGCTTCTTCTTCCCGGAGATGCGCGCAGTGACGCTCGATCTCACAACCGGCCTGCTGCAGAGTGACTACAAAGCCGAAATCATCAAGCAGGCCGAGGTCGGTGTGAAGTTCATCGGCGATCGCCTCTCAGGCACGCTGTCGGCGCTGTACACCAAGCTGGACGACCGCCGTGCGGTGAGCTTCGTGAACGGGCCGGCCGGAAGCCTCATCGAGCGCGTCAATCTGGTGTCGACCGAGTCATACGGGATGGAAGCGGACTTCACCTACCGGCTGCTCGACAACCTGAGTCTCGAAGGCAACGTCACGTGGCAGGAGCACGAGTTCACGGAGTTCTTCACCAATGGTGTCACGAACCCGGCGATCGTCGGCAACGAGCTGCTGCGCCAGCCGAACATCCTGTGGAATCTCGGCCTGTACTACGATGATGGGCGCTTCGACGCTCAGCTGTACAACACACATACGGGCGACAACTTCACGACCGAGTCGAATCTCATCAGCCTCGACGCCTACGACATCGTGCGTCTCGGCGCCGGCTATACGTTCGATTTGGCGGACATGACCGCACGCGTCGGCATCGACGTCTACAACCTGCTCGACGACGACGGCATCACCGAAGGCTCGCCACGCCAGGACACGGCGCAGGCCGCGAGCGGCGCGTTCTTCGTCGGCCGGCCGGTGCTGCCGCGGCGCTACACGCTGCGCTTCACAGTGGACTTCTGAGCGACGGTTAGAGATGACGAAGCAGCTCGACGAGCGCGCGCGGGAAATCCTGCGCGCCAACGATCGCGGCGGCTACACAGTCCCCAACGGGCGCGTGTATCCGTTCCAATGGAACTGGGACTCTGCGTTCGTCGCGCTCGGCTTTGCGACGTTCGACCAGGACCGCGCGTGGCGCGAAGTCGAGACGCTGTTCGAGGCGCAGTGGCCTGACGGCTTCCTGCCGCACATCGTGTTCTGGAAGGACGACGCCGGTTACTTTCCTGGACCGGCGGTCTGGGGCACCGGGACATCCCCCCTGACCTCGGGTATTACCCAGCCGCCGGTCGCTTCCAGCGTCATCCGCTCGTTGTGGCTGCGCGCGGAGCGCAGCGCGGCTTTCCGGCCGCGACTCGACCGACTGTTTCCGAAACTGTTCGCGTGGCACCGCTGGTTCGCACAGGTTCGCGATCCGCTCGGCAAGGGCGTGGTGATTGCGGTGCATCCGTGGGAGACGGGTCGCGACAATTCGCCGGAGTGGGATGCGCCTTCGAAAGCGATCGACACCTCGCGAGTCGGTGAGTACACGCGGCGCGACACCAGCCATCTCGACCAGAGCATGCGGCCGACGAAAGCGGAGTACGACCGCTACCTGGCGCTGGTGCAGGCCGGCCGCGAAATGGGTTGGGACCAGCGGCGCATCGCGCGCGAGCATCCGTTCCGGGTCGCGGACGTCGGCATGACGATGATGCTGCTTCGAGCGAATCGGGATCTTGCAGCGCTGGCCGACGATCTCGGCCGCAAGTCGGAGGCCGAAGAGCTGCGCAGCTACGTCGCTCGCGCAGAGGCCGGCATCGACTACCTGTGGGACGAGCGGATCGGCGCCTATTGCTCGCGCGATTCGATCACCAGTGAGTTCTCCGGGCTGGTCACGAGCGCGTCGTTCCTGTCGTTCTACGCGGGACTGCAGCACGAAACCCGTGACATTTCGACGCTGCGGCACTTCGAGCGCATTGCCCAGCGCGTGCGCTATGTCATGCCGAGCCTCGATCCCGACGATCCGGGATTCGATTCGATCCGCTACTGGCGCGGGCCGGTGTGGGCGGTCGTCAACTACATGGTGGGAGCCGGTTTGAGCGAAGCCGGCTACGCTGGCCCCGCGCAACGCGTGCGCTCGGATACGCGCGCCTTGATGGAGTCGGCGGGATTCTACGAGTCGTATTGCCCGGTGAGCGGTCGCGGCAGCGGTGGCGGAGATTTTTCGTGGACTGCGGCGATGTGGCTGCATTGGGCCAGAAGCGGATAGTCAGATGCTCGACGCGGAACAGAACGATTTTTATCGGAAGAACGGCTACCTGCACGTGCGCGGCCTGTTGACCGTGGCGGAGGCGGCATTCTATCGGCAGGAGCTGCACGACTTATCGGAGCGGCTCGGCGAGCGCGACGCGACCTGGAGCAGCGTCAAGTCCGGCGATCCCGCGAAGCGCACGCGCCTGATGCATTGTCACGACGTGCAGTTCTATTCAGCGGCCTTCACCAGCCTGCTGGTCGATCCGCGCTTCACGCGCATCGCGCAGGGCATCGTCGGTCCGAACGTGCAGCTGCACCACACGAAGATGTTCATCAAGCCGCCGGAAAACGGCTCGCCGTTCCCGATGCACCAGGACTATCCCTACTTCCCGCATCAGCATCATTCGATGATCGCGGCGATCATCCACTTCGACGATGCGCCGGAGGAGAAGGGCTGTCTGCGCGTGGTGCCCGGCTCGCACAAGCTCGGGCCGCTGGAGGCGGTCGGCCAGGACCATCACCTGCCGGAGGAGCGCTTTCCGCTCGACCAGGCATTGCCGGTTCCAGCGAAGGCGGGCGACGCGGTCTTCATGTCGTACCTGCTGGTGCACGGCTCGGGACTCAACCGCTCGAACGAGCCGCGCACCACGATCCTGGTGCAGATGCGCGACCCCGAAGACGTGCCGCTCAACGACAAACACTCCTCGCGCGGTCAAGGCATGATGCTGGCGGGCATCGATCCGCGTCGTCCCGATTTCGAGTTTGCCTGGGACCGTAAGGCTGAATGATGCGGTGGGCGCGAGCCGCCGTTGCATGCACGTCGATTCTTGCGGCGCTTGCTGGTCACGCCGGCGATTGCAGCGCGCTTGCGCACCACGAGTTGCCCCACGTTCGGATCGCTGCCGCGCAGCTGGTCTCTGCGCAAGCCGACGTTCCGGAGTTCTGCCGCGTGCAGGGCGAGGCGCAACCCACGGCGGATTCGCAGATCGGATTCGAGCTGTGGTTGCCCGCGTCGGGTTGGAACGGCCGCTACTACCAACTCGGCAACGGCGGCTTCGCCGGAACCATCCATCATCCGGCGTTGGCTGCCGAGCTGCGCCGTGGCAACGCAGTCGCGGCCACGGACACGGGCCATCGCGCAAATGCGTTCGATGCATCGTGGGCCCTGAATCATCCCGAGAAGATCGTCGACTACGGCTATCGCTCGTTGCAGGAAACCTCGCGCACGGCGCACGAGCTGGTTCGTGCGTATTACGGCCGTCCCGCGCGCTACAGCTACTTCACCGGTTGTTCGAATGGCGGTCGCCAGGCGCTCATGGCGGCACAGCGCTTCCCGGAAGATTGGGACGGCATTCTTGCTGGCGCTCCGGCGCTGGACTGGACGCAGCAACTGACGACGTTTGCGTCGCAGCCTGCCGGGGACGTTCGCTTGCAGCTGACGTTCGCCGAGCAGTTCTTCCGTTACCTGGTGCACGACGATCCCACCTGGAACCTCGGTCGATTCGACCGGCAGCGCGATGGCGATCTCGCGCGACAGCGTCGGATCGGCAACCAGACACTGAGCCAGGTGCTCGACGCGACCGATCCCGACCTCACGCGCTTCGAGCGCCGCCGCGGGAAGTTGCTGATGTATTTCGGCTCGGCCGATGATCTGATCTCGCCGCAGGCGGGCGTCGATTACTACGAGCGCGTCGTCGCACAGATGGGCGGCATGGAGCGTACGCAAGCGTTCTTCCGGCTGTTCATGGTGCCCGGCATGGGGCACTGTCAGGGCGGCGCGTCACCCCACGCCTTCGGTCAGGCGTACGTGGCGCCGGGCATGCGCGACGATCCCGAACACGACATCCGTCGCGCGCTCGAGGCCTGGGTGGAGCAGGGGAAAGTGCCTGAACGAATCGTCGAAGCGGCGCAGGTGCTGCATCCATACAAGAAGGGGGAGCAATGAACTCTGCCGGGGTTTACGCAGTGCCAGCGCGACGTGCTCTCTCCAGGCACTACCCGTGGATCCTCATCGGCCTGTTGTGGATGGTCGCATTCCTGAACGCGGCGGACCGCTCGATCCTGGTGGCAGTGATGCCGAAGCTGCGCGATGAGTTCGGTCTCACGCCCGAGCGGCTCGCGTTGATCAACTCGGTGTTCTTCTGGATCTACGCGTTCGCGGCCTTCCTGTCGGGGCGGCTCGGCGACAGCACGCGGCGTTCGTGGGTGATCGTCGGCGGCCTGGCGTTCTGGAGCGTAGCGACGGGTCTGGTCTCGCTTGCGACCGGGTTCACGATGCTGCTCGCGCTGCGCGGCATGGTGGCGCTTGGCGAAGCAACTTACTACCCGACGGGCACCGCGCTGATCAGCGATTGGCATCGGCCTGCGATGCGCAGCCGCGCACTGTCGATCCATCAGACGGCCGTGCTGGCCGGCACCGGCTTCGGCGCGTATGCCGCCGGGTTGATTGCCGATCGCCTCGGTTGGCAGGCGCCGTTCGTCATCTTCGCCGCGGCCGGCGTCGTGTGGTGCGGCGTTCTCTTCAAAGCGTTGCAGGACGCGCCTTCGCGCGCGGTGCGCGACACCGGTGATGTTCGTAAGTCGCTTCTCGGGCCAATGCGCGTGGTCGTGCGACGGCCGCCTGCGTTGTTCCTGTGCAGTGTGTTCTTCCTCGGCACCGGTGCGTCGACCGGCGTTTCAGTGTGGGCGCCAACGTACGTGCACGATGCGCTGGGTCTCGATCTCGCCGACTCCGCATTGTACGGGGCCGCGACGATCAGCGTCGCCGGGCTCATCGCCGTCCCCTTCGGGGGACTGCTCGCCGATTGGCTGGCGTCGCGCACGCCGATCGGCCGGTTCTATACGTTGGCGATCGGCCTGGGGCTGGCAGGCATTCTGCTGCTGCCGCTGATGGGTGCCCGCTCGGCGATGTCGATCGGACTGGTGCTGCTCGCATCGAGTGCCGGCAAGGGAATCTTCGACGGCTGCATCTACTCGACGATGCACGACGTGGTGCCGAGCGAAGCGCGGGCGAGCGCGGTCGGGCTGATGACGATGTCCGGCTTCATCGGCGCGGGCCTGACGCCGCTGTTCGTCGCGATGGCGTCGCGGGTCTGGGGCATGGCGGCCGGACTGACCTCGCTGGCCGCGCTATATTTCATTGCCGTGATCATCCTGCTCGCCATCCGCGGTGTGACCCGACGCGTCGTCCTGGAGACGCGCAGAACGGAGGAGGCCGCTGCCGCATGAGCTCGTCGACGCCGACCGCATTGATGCTCGAGGCGCCGCGCCAGCTGGCATTCGAGCCGCTCGAGCACGCGCCGCTGCGCTCCGACGAAGTGCGCATACGCACGCTGTACTCGGGCGTGAGCGCCGGCACCGAGCTGTCGCAGTATCGCGGCACGAATCCGTTCATGAATCGACGTTGGGACGAGACCTCCCGTCTGTTCGTGACGTCGTCGGCGCCGAGCTGGAGCTATCCAGTCCGCAATCTCGGTTACGAAGAGGCGGGCGAGATCATCGAGGTCGGCCGCGCAGTGACCGAAGTGCGCGTCGGCCAGCGCGTGTTCGGGACTTGGGGACATCGCACGCATCACGTCGCGCGCAGCGACTATGCGCGCGATCGATTGCTGCCGCAGGATGCCGATCCGCGCATCGGAATCTTCTCGCACATCGGCGCTGTCGCGCTGAATGGCGTGCACGACGCGGCAATCCGCATGGGCGATCTGGTCGTGGTGTTCGGTCTGGGAGTGCCGGGTCAGATCGTCGCGCAGGCGGCACGCGCCTCGGGGGCAACCGTCATCGGTGTCGATCCGGTAGAGCAGCGTCGCGCTGTAGCGCTGCAGCTGGGAGCGGATCGCGTGCTCGACCCCGCAGCCGGTTCCGTTGCCGAGCGAATCAAGTCCGAGACCGGCGGCCGCGGTGCCGATGTCTGCATCGAAGTTTCCGGTGCAGCGCCGGCGCTCGCCGAAGCGATCCGCACGGTCGCCTATTCGAGCCGCGTCGTCGCGATGGGATTTTTCCAGGGCGAAGCGCGCGGCCTGTCACTGGGCGAAGAGTTTCACCACAATCGCATCGAGCTGGTCTGTTCGCAGATTTCCGGCGTCAGCCCGGCCGCCAGTCACCGTTGGAACAAGCCGCGGCTGTGGCAGACTGCCGTCCGTCTCCAGTACGAGCAGCGCTTGAACCTGTTGCCGCTGATCACGCACACCGTTGCGTTCGCCGAAGCACCGGCGCTGTTTGCGCGCATCGATGCCGGCGAGCCGGGTATGCTGCAGTCGGTCCTGACATTCGGAGTCTGAGCGTGCAGCGACTGCGAGTGGGCCTGCTCGGCTGCGGCGGAATCGGCACGCGTCACGCGACTGCTGTCGGAATCCTCGCGGACGAAATGCAGCTCGTCGCATGTTGCGGACGAAGCGACAGCAAGGTTCGCGAGTTCGCTGGCCGCTTCGCAGCGCAGCCGTTCACCGACCTGCGCCGCATGCTCGACTCGCAGATTGATCTGCTGATCGTTGCGCTGCCGCCGTTCGCGCACAGTGGCCAGGTCGAAGAGGCCGTCGCAGCGGGCACGCATGTGCTCGTGGAGAAGCCGATCGCGCTCGACATGACACGAGCCCGATCGATGGTCGACGCTGCGAGCAGAAGCGGCGTCGTCGCTGCCTGCGGCTTCATGTATCGATTCGGTGCCGCGGTGAAGCGTTGGGACGCCGCCGCGAGGCATGGCGAAGCGGGGCGTGTCGGCCTGTTCACGGGCCAGTTCCACTGCAACGCGCTGCACGCGGACTGGTGGCGCGAACGCGCGAAGTCCGGCGGCCAGATGGTCGAGCAACTCATTCACATCGTCGATCTGGCGCGCCATCAGCTCGGCGAGCCGCAATCGGTGTACGCGCGCACTGCGAACTTCTTCCATCGCGATGTCGCCGGTTACGACAGCGACGATGTGAGCGCAATCGTCCTCGGCTACGCGGACGGACGAGTCGGCGTGCTCAACGCGACCAACGGCGCGGTGCCCGGGCAGTGGACGAAGCTCTGGCAGATCGTCGCCGAGCGCATGACTGGGCGCTTCACTGGCTGGAACACCGCAACGCTGACGTACACGACAGGCACACCGCGCACCGAGGAGATCGATGCGCAGACCGACGTGTTCGTGGCGCAGTTGGCGGATGTTGCCGCTGCGATTCGCGACCGGCGGGCGCCGACAGTGCCACTGAGCGATGGAGCCAGCACGTTGCGCATCGTGCTGGCCGCGCGGCAGTCGGCCGCGGAAGGCCGCGAAATCTCGCTGTGAGCGGCAATCCATGAGCGCGGTCGAAGAGCGAGGCGTGCCGCCCGCATCCGCCGCGGCCGCCGCGAACTATCCGTGGTTGCTGATCGGACTGCTGTGGGCCGCGGCGTTCCTGAATTCAGCCGGCCGCCAGATCCTGATCACGGTGCTGCCGCAGATACGCGCCGAGTTCGGCTTGAGCGCGACGCAGTTGGCGCTGATCAACTCCATCGGATTCTGGATCTATGCAGTGGGCTCGCTGATCTTCGGTCGTCTCGGCGACGGGACGCATCGCTCGCGCCTGATTGCCGGCGGGCTCGCGTTCTGGGCCGTTGCGACCGGCATGGTGTCGGTCTCGACCGGACTGATCACGCTCATTGTCATCCGCAGCCTCGTTGCGACGGGCGAGGCGACCTACTATCCCACTGCCGCAGCTTTGATCAGCGACTGGCATGGCAGCGGCACGCGCAGCCGTGCGCTCTCGATTCACCAGACCGGCGTGTTCGCTGGTGCGGGCGTCGGCGCTGTCACGGCGGGTGCGCTCGCTGATGCTTTCGGTTGGCGCTCGCCGTTCCTGATCTTCGGCCTCATCGGGCTGGTCTTCTGCGGCGTGATCTTCAAGTGGCTGCGCGACGCGCCGGTCGCGCCGACGCACGATGCAGTGTCTGCAACGTCGGGTCGTGGTCCGCTGCGAACTGTTCTGCAGCGGCCCGCGGCGTTGATGCTATGTCTGGTGTTCTTCCTCGCCAACGGTGCGGTCTGCGGCATCATCGTCTGGGCACCGACATTCCTGCATGACGAGCTCGGTCTCGATCTCGCAGCGTCCGCGCTCTATGGCTCGGCGACGCTCAGTGTCGCGGGGGTTATCTGCGTGCCGCTCGCCGGTTTCCTCGCGCATCGCCTTGCGGCGCGCACGCCGCTCGCGGTCTTTCACATACTCGCGATTGGGCTGGTGCTGGCGGGATTGCTGCTGTTGCCGTTGCGGTTCGCGACCTCGGCAGTCGCGGTCGGCGCCGTGCTGTTCGCTTCGGGAGCGGGCAAGGGGTTGTTCGACGGCTGCATCTACGCAGCCATGCACGATGTAGTACCGCCCGCGGCTCGCGCGACTTCTGTCGGATTGATGACGCTCGTCGGTTTCTGCGGCGCCGGGCTCGCTCCGATTGGCGTTGCGCAGGTGAGCGGATGGATCGGCATGGCATCGGCAATGACATCGCTCGCGTTCCTGTATCTGGCCGCGGCGATATTGCTGGTCGCCACACGCCGCTCGACGCTGCGGGCAATCCTCGAAACACGCGCAATCGAGGACCGACGATGACCGGGCAATCGCTCAGCGCCGGCGGCGTCGTATTCAGCGACTTCGAGCCGCTGATCGACGGCGCAGTTCCCGCGTACACAGGTCCGCAGGTTGCACAGAGCGGTGACCGCTTTACCTTGACATGGTCGGTCGGCAGCACTCAGCGATTCGTAGTGGCGATCGAACGCGATCCACTGACACTGAGAATTGCACTCGAAGGCGTGGCCGGCGATTCGGTCGACTCGCTCGGGCTGCGCATCGGCCGCGCGGCCAATGTCGTCCGCTATCTGCGCAACGGTTACACGAGCTGGGACGGCAGCTATTTCGTCGAGCTCGACAGCGCGCGCGGCATCATCGACGCCGATCCGACTGCGGTCATCGGACATGCGATGACAGCGCTGGTGTCGGATGCGGGCGAAGTCGCGGTGCTCGGCTTCCTCCGTCACGATCGGTTCCAGAGCCGCTTGCGGTTCGCGTTCGCGGCCGGGCCGTTGACGATCGATGTCGAGACGCTCATCGATGGAGCGGTGCGCGGCGGTCGTATCGAAGCAGAGCCGCTGGTTCTCCTGTCGGGTACCGATGTCGAGGAAACGCTGCGCGAATGGGCGCGCCAGGTCGCGCAGTCATCGCCGCTTGCTCCTCGCATCCGTGAGCAGCGCATTGCCGGCTGGTGCTCCTGGTACAGCCTGTACGCCTCTATCACCGAGCCGACCATTCTCGAGCACCTCGCGGCGGCAGCGCAGTTTCGCGACCGCTACCAGGTGCCGCTCGACATCTTTCAGATCGACGACGGCTTCACGCCCGAGATGGGTGACTGGCTGGACGTCAAGCCGCAGTTTCCGCGCGGCATGCAGCCGCTGCTCGCCGACATCCGCGCGCAGGGGTTCACGCCCGGGCTGTGGATTGCGCCGTTCATGATCGGCAATCGCAGTCGCCTGTACGCGGACCATCCCGACTGGGTCGTGACGGACCGACCAAGCGGCAAGCCGCTCGCGCCGATGACCTTCTACGGCGAATTTCGCTGGCACAAGCGCAGCGAGGAATACTATGTTCTCGACATCACGCATCCCGCCGCCGAGGCGTACGTGCGCCAGGTTTTTCGCACCTGGGCGCGCGATTGGGGCTGCGGTTACTTCAAAACCGACTTCATGTATTTCGGCAGCGAGTACGGCCCGCGCCAGGCGCGCTGGCACGTGGCAGGGCTGTCGCGCATCGAGATCTGGATGCGGATGGCCCGATTGATTCGCGAGGAGATCGGCACTGCGCTGTGGCTCGGTTGCGGCGGGCCGATCTGGGCCGGCATCGGCCTGCTCGACGCCGTGCGCATCGGCCGCGACATCGGCGTGAGCTGGGAAGGTCACTATTCGGCAGAGTCCCTGCTGCGCGATCAGACGAGCCGCAACTTCGGTAACGGCATCTTCTGGCAAGCGGATCCGGACTGCATCCTGCTGCGTGACCGCTTCCATCATCTCACCGACGAGCAGGTGCGCTCGCTCGCGTTATTCGCGGGACACGCAGGCGGCGTGCTGATGACCAGCGATCGGCTCGACGAAGTCTCCGACGAGCGCGGCCGTCTGTTCGCCGAGCTCGCGCGCGAGTCGCGTCCCCAGCGCTGCGATTTCCCGCAGCTCGGCCGCGTGGCCTTGCGACATCGCATCGGCACTTCACATACGGGCGCGCCGAAGCTCATTTCGGAGGGCGACCCGGTCTTACTGCAGAGGGTACGGAGGTCCGACGGCATGACGCTGTTGTCGCTGCTGAACACCGGCAGTACGGCGGTCGATCGCAAGGTCGGCGCCATACGCGTCTCGCTGCCTCCGTATGCAACGCGTATGCTACCGGGCCAATGAGTCGCATCGGCGATCTGCAACAACGCTTCCAGGCTTTTTCCGGTCGATCCGGCCGCGTGGCGTTCGCCCCGGGGCGCATCAATCTCGTCGGCGAGCACACCGATTACTCGGCCGGGTTCGTGCTGCCAGCGAGCCTTGCGCTCGGCACCTGGACGGTCGCGGCGCCTCGCGCCGACCGGGTGATTCGCGTGTTCTCCGAAGGTCAGCCCGAGATCGAAACGCTGCCGCTGGATGTCACGCCGCGGGCAGCGAAGAAGAGTTGGAGCGATTATGTAACCGGCGTCGCCTGGGCTTTGCAGCAGGCGGGCTGCAAGCTGCGCGGCGCCGATCTGCTGATAACGAGCGACGTGCCGATGGGTTCGGGCTTGAGCTCCTCCGCCGCGCTCGAAGTCTCCGTCGCGCATGCGCTGCTCACGGTCGCGGAAGCTTCGCTCTCGCCGCTGGAAATCGCCCGTGCGTGTCAGCGTGCCGAGAACGACTTCGTCGGCGCTCGCTGCGGCATCATGGATCAGTTTGCCGCGACTCACGGCGAGCCGGGCCGCGCGCTGCTGCTCGACTGCGCAGACTATTCCTGGAAGAGTGCACCGCTGCCGACGACGCATTTCTTCGTCGTCGCCAACACGATGGTTCGGCACGCGCTTGCGCACGGCGAGTACAACGTGCGTCGCGCGGAGTCGGAGGAGCTGGTCGATTTCATGCTCCGCTGCATGCCGCAGCGGAGTCGGCTCGCCGAGCTCACAGATGCCGAGATGAATGAGTTGATTCGCGAGCTGCCCGCGACGCTCGCGCGCAGGTTACGGCATGTCGTCAGCGAGAATCGCCGGGTGCACGAGGCCTATGCAGCGCTCGAGTCCGGAAATGTAGCGCTGCTGGGGCGACTGCTTGCCGCGTCTCACGAGAGTCTGCGCAATGACTACCAAGTCAGTTGTCGCGAGTTGGACCTTCTGGTCGAGATAGCGCGCGACGTGCCTGGTGTCGTTGGCGCGCGCATGATCGGCGGTGGCTTCGGCGGCTGTACGCTGTCGCTGGTGGAGGCGGAACACGTCGAGAATCTGCTCGACCGGCTGCGCCTGAATTATGTACAAAGCACCGGCAAGGAGCCCGCTACATATATATGTGAGTTCGGGGGCGCAGGGGGCATGGTCGGATGAGTGGATCGCATCGGCGCCGCAATGCGTTGACCGGAGAGTGGGTGCTCGTGTCGCCGCACCGGACGCTGCGTCCGTGGCAAGGGCAGCACGAAGCAGCGTCGACGATCGAGCGGCCTGCGTACGATCCGCACTGCTATCTGTGTCCCGGCAATCAGCGTGCGAACGGCGCGGCGAATCCGCAGTACGCACAGCCGTATGTTTTCGCGAACGACTTCTCTGCGCTCGATGCAGGCGGCGACGCGACTGCGAGCGGTGAGGGGTTGTTCACGTCGCAGCCCGTCTCGGGCGAATGTCGAGTGCTGTGCTACTCGCCGCGGCATGATTTATCGCTGGGCGATTTGCCGCCGCCAGAGGCTGTCGGCGTCGTGCGTGCGTGGCGCGCACAGTTCGCCGAGCTCGATGCGCGTCGCGATCTCTCGTACGTACTGATCTTCGAGAATCGCGGCGAGATGATGGGTGCCAGCAATCCGCATCCGCATGGCCAGATCTGGGCGACGAGCGTCGTGCCGGACGAAGTGGAGCGTGAGCTGCGCACCCAGCAGGCCTATCACGCAACTCACGGCCGGCCGCTGCTCATCGACTACGCGCAGGCGGAGTTGCAGGCCGGGGAACGCGTCGTGTCTGCGAACGACCACTGGGTCGCACTGGTCCCGTTCTGGGCGATCTGGCCGTTCGAGCTGCTGGTCCTGCCGCGCAGATCGGTGGCTGCGTTCGATGAGCTGCAGCCGCGCGAGGAGGACAGTCTCGCGAAACTTCTGCAGTCGATCGTCGCCATGTACGACCGCGTGTTCGATGTGCCGTTTCCGTACTCGATGGGCTGGCACGGCCGCCCGAGCCGCAACCACGCCGCCGCAGGCTGGACCCTGCACGCGCACTTCTTCCCGCCGCTGCTGCGCTCAGCGACGGTCCGCAAATTCCAGGTCGGCTTCGAGATGCTCGCCATGCCGCAGCGTGACCTGACACCGGAGGCGGCTGCGGCGAAATTGCGCGAGCTGGTGCGTTAGGCGGCGTCGCTCCACGTCCGGTATGCGATGCCGAGCAGGGCGCTCGCGGCCAGCGTCCACGCCATGCCGACCTTGAATCGCAGCATCGCGATCATCGAAGCGACAGCAAGCAGCAGCGCGAATGGCTCGAGGGTCGACCAGACCGGGACGTCGACATGCACGAGCCCGTACGTTCGAGCATCGATGCGGCCGAACAGCGTGTGCGTGGCGAACCATACCGAAAGATTGAGGATGACGCCGACGACCGCAGCGGTCACGCAGGACAGCGCGGCGTTCAACCCGCGATGCTGCCGCAACGACTCCACATACGGCGCGCCGATGAAGATGAAGGCGAAGCTCGGCACGAACGTTACCCAGGTCGTCAGGCACGCTCCGAGAACAGCCGAGAGCCACGGATCGAGCGGCGTCGCGTAGCGGTATGCCGCGACGAAGCCGACGAACTGCAGCACCATGATCAATGGACCCGGGGTGGTTTCGGCCATGGCCAGCCCGTCGATCATCTCGCCCGGCCGCAGCCACTGCAGTTCCTCGACCGCGCGCTGGCCGACGTACGCGAGCACCGCGTAGGCGCCACCGAACGTCACCATCGCAGTCTGTCCGAAGATCGCAGCTTCCCGCGTCAGCACGTGATCGGCACCGAGCCACGCTGCTACGAGTGCGACGGGCGCAATCCAGAGCGCAATGCAGATGACCGTAAGTCTCAGTGCGCGTCGCGTGTCGGGTCGAGCGTGGGCGAGCTGTCCCGCTTCATACATGCGATCGACGACGAAGTGCCGCTCGGCCCCGGGATCCGTCGATGAAGCCTGCTCGAAGGTCCGCGGCGAAATCTGCCGCGCAATGACGCCGATAGCTGCCGCGCCCGCGACGATCCAGGGAAACGGCACCTTGAAGAAATAGATCGCCAGAAACGCCGCGGCTGCGATGGCCACCATGAAATGGTTTCGCAGCGCCCGGCGTCCGATGCGCAATACGGCTTCGACCACGACCGCAAGCACCGCTGCCTTCAGGCCGAAGAACAGCGCCGCGACGGGCCCCAACGAGGCATAACGAACGTAGAGCCAGCTCAGCATCAGCATCACCAGCACGCCCGGCAACACGAACAGGCCGCCGGCAACGATGCCGCCCCACGTCCGATGCAGGAGCCAGCCGATGTACGTCGCGAGCTGCTGCGCCTCCGGGCCGGGCAGCAGCATGCAGTAGTTCAGCGCGTGCAGGAATCGCGTCTCGCTGATCCAGCGCCGGCGCTCGACCAGCTCGCGATGCATGAGCGCGATCTGGCCGGCCGGTCCGCCGAAGCTGAGCCAGCCGATCTTCATCCAGAGTCGGAGCGCCTCGCCGAAGGCGATCGGCGAGGCTGTGCTCACGGTGTCGCGAGTTTCTGCGGCCACGAATGCGTTTCGTTGCGTGCGGTCTTGCACCAGGCGTAGAGCGCATCGTAAACCGGCATGGCCTGTTCGAGCAGCACGATATCGTCGCGCACGTTGGCGGACAGGCCGAGTGAGATCGCCAGCAAGCCTGGCGCTTCGCGTGATTGACCGAGCTCGCCCGTGTCTGCCGCGCGGACGATGTTCGCAACCTGATCTATGACCGGATCGTGAAGGTCGAACTCGTCGAGGAAAGCGTCGAAACTGCAGCGCGTGCCCCGATGCGAGAATGTGACGTCGGCGATGTCGTAAGGCTCAGCGTGCAGCGCCTGCGACTCCGAGCGCACTTGATGAGCCGGCGTGTAGAAGAACGATGCTCGCGGATCGATGAATCGCCGCACCAGCCAGGGGCAGGCGAGCCGGTCGATCTTCGGGCGCTCGCGGGTCACCCACCGCGAAGCACCGGGCGCGTTGAGATCGGAGCGAGCTTTCACCGTGGGATGACCGTTCGCGATCCAGGCTTCGATGCCGCCTTCGAGGATGAAAGCAGGGTAGCCGGCCGCGTTCAGCGCATCGGCGACGGAGCAGCTGGTCTTGCCGCCGTGCTTGCAGTAGGCGACGACGCCGCGTGTTCGCGGCAACGTTCGTCCCCAGTCGCTGGCCTGATCCGGAGCCCCGCGCAGGGCGCCGGGGATCAGGCGGGGCCGTGCGGCAAAGTCGGCGTCCTCGCGCACGTCGAAGATGACCGGCGAGTCGGGCAGGCCGTGTCGCGCGAACAGGGCAGTTGAAGACAAGGAGGCGGGCATAACTACCTCGCAGGCGATGCCTGCTCGAAAGCCCAAGTGATTTCTGTGTGCAGGCCCGCGGCGTCCGTGCCGATCGACACGAGCGGCGAATCGATCGCGCGACAGCCGCGGCGATCGAACCAGTCGAACAGCGCATCGAGCGCACCCGCCAACTCGGACGCGTGCGCGTGACGGACACTCGTCGTAATCGCCGCGCAGGATGCAGCCGGCAACTGGCGCAGCGTGATGCCTTGGGGAATGCGCGCCGGCGTCTCCACCGGAATGACGACTTCGAGGCGACCCTCTTCGTCGGACAGCGGATCGACGAGAGCGCAGCAAGCTTCGCTCGCGACCAGCCCCGCCTGCGCCAGGAGCTCGCTCGTGGCCCGGGCTTCCGCGCGAAACTTCTCGACGAAGTCATAGCGGTTCGCCATGAACGGCCGCACTGCGACCGTCGTATCCGGGCGAGAGCGTTCGATGATCTCGGGCACTTCGGCTCTTGAAGGCTTGCGCAATTGGACGAGCGCGGCGTGAAACGCGCGCTTCTCGCGGGCGTACCGCTCGTCGATTTCCCGCGCGAGTTGCGCGAGCAGAGTCTCGGCGCCGCCGCCATCCTTCGATGCGACGACGTTGGCGATGTCGGTGAGCGACAAATTCATTTCGCGCAGCGTGCGCACGAGTCGACCGAGCGGCACCTGTTCGCTGCTGTAATAGCGATAGCCGGTGGCGGTGTCGATCCGCGCCGGCGGCAGCAGGCGCTGCTCGTCGTAGATGCGCAAAGCCTTCTGCGACAGCTGCGTCGCGGCTGCGAACTCGCCGATGGAGAGCATGCGGGCGGAAGGCGTAGTCACGGCCGCACTCTAGCGCTTGTCCTAAGGGCAAGGTCAAGCTCGGGAACTCGCGGCACGCAGCAGCAGGCGAGCCGCTAGCATCGCCGCCATGAGCGCACCTGCCGTCCTGCTGCTTTCACGCGATGCGATTTCGAAGCTCGCCACGACCCGCGACTATCTCGCGGCGATGCAGACGGCGTTTGCCGATCTCGCCGCGGGCCGTTTCGACGTGCCGGCGGTCGGGCACGTGCCCGGCGTCGGCGGCATGTTCCACATCAAGGCCGCGCAGCGCGCCGGCTCACCCGCGCTCGCGGTCATCAAGGTCAACGGGAATTTTCCGGGCAACCGCGCGCAACATGATCTGCCGACGATCCAGGGCTTCGTCGCGCTGCTCGATGCCGAGCGCGGCTGCGTTCTGGCCTTGCTGGATTCGATCGAGATCACGGCTCGCCGGACCGCGGCTGCGACTGCGCTCGCCGCGAAGCATCTCGCGAAGCCGCAGTCCCGGACGCTGGCGATGATCGGATGCGGAGCTCAGGCGCTCTGCCATGTCGAGGCGTTGCGCGATGTCGTGCCCATCCATACCGTCGTGTTTTGCGACCCGCGCGACGAGGCTGCCGACACCTTCGGCGTATGCATGCGGGAGCTGGATCTGAGCGCGCGGCGAGTCGTCGATGCGAAAACCGCGGCACGCGGCGCTGATCTCGTCGTAACCGTCACGACATCGACGCACCCGCTGCTCGATCTCGGCGATGTAGATCCCGGAACGTTCGTAGCAGGCGTCGGTACCGACAATCCGTCCAAGCACGAGCTCGGCGCCGATCTCATGAAGGCCGCCTGCGTCGTCGTCGATTCCGTGGCGCAGGCATCGACCATGGGCGATCTGCATCACGCAATCGCCGCCGGCGATATGCAGGCGACTGACGTGCGCGGCGAGCTCGCCGACCTCGTCGTCGGCCGGGTCGCCGGCCGAGCGAGCGGCAACGAACGCTGGGTGTTCGACTCGACCGGCCTGGCGATCCAGGACCTGGCTGCCGCCGAAATGGTCTACGAACGCGCGCGAGCCGTCGGCGGTGTGCCGCAAATCCGCCTGGGCAACTGATTCTTGTTCACGGCTCGCCTGGGTTGCTACTGTGTTCGCCCCCTGGACAGCTCGCAGGCATCCGCCGTGATTCATCCCGCCCCCGTCACGCTCGAACGCAATGGCGTCAGGCTCGAGCCGATGTCGCCCGAACATGCGCCCGCGATGGAAGCCGCAGCGGCGGACGGCGAGCTGTGGAAGCTCTGGTTCACGAGCGTGCCGGACCCGGGCGGCATGGCGAAGTACATCCAGGATGCGCTCAAGGGACAGACGGCCGGGCATATGCTGCCGTGGGTGGTGCGCGATCTTGCGAGCGGGACGGTCGTCGGGTCGACGCGCTATCACGACATCGTCGCGGTGGCCGATCGCGTCGAGATCGGCTGGACGTGGTACAGCGCGAGCCGGCACCGCACGCACGTCAACACGACCTGCAAGGTGATGCTGCTGGCGCATGCCTTCGACACCCTTGGCTGCAAAGTAGTCGGCCTGCGCACGGACAATTTCAATTTCAAGTCACAGCGCGCGATCGAGGCGCTCGGTGCGAAGAAGGATGGCGTGATCCGTCACCACTGGCCGCGTCGCGACGGCACCGTCCGCGACTCCGTCATGTACAGCATTCTCGCAACCGAGTGGCCGGATGTGCGTCGGCACCTGGAGCTGCGACTCGCCCGGAATCAGCGGGACGCGCCGTAGAGAGCGAACGTACCCAGCCAGTGACTTCCCACGTAGTGGTCGCTCGTCACCGCACCTAACGACGCGTCCTTGTGCAGCTGCGCAGTGGCGCGGAGCGCATTCCGTCGCTTGTCGTCCGCAGGCAATCCATCCGCAATACCTTCGAGCATCCACGCGCGGCTGAGATTCAAGCCATCCAGATGCGCGAGCTTCGGATCGCTGCGATCCGTGATCCGCGCCACCGGCAACCACGGTGTCCCGCCATCGATCGGCACCTGCGGCAGGAACGCGGTAAGCCAACGCGCGAACTCCCGCGGCGCGAGCACACGGCGCACGAAATCCGCCTCCGCCAGACACGGCGAGAGGAAGTCCTGCCCGGACGGTTCGTACCCGAGCGGACAGGCCTTGTCGGAAAGATAGAACTGCTTCGCCTTCTCGCGCAGCAACGCCTCCATGGCGCTGTCGTGAACGGTGTGCGCCCAATCCCAAACCAGCCCGAACGCGAATGCCGTCTGGTCATGCTCGCCGATCCGGATCGGATAGCTCAGCTTCGGCAGCCACGAGGAGAGTCTCTGTGCGGCCGCAGTTTCCAGCGGCGCCAGCGTCGCGGACCATTCGCGGAATTGCCGGTCGTCGGATGTGCGCAGCTCCGCGGCGAGCTGCAGCAGCCAAGCAATTCCATACGGTCGCTCGAACGATTCGCGACCCGGCGCTGTGATGTAGGCGACCTCGGCAGCAACGTTCGGGCCGGTCAGGCTCGATGCCAGGGCTGCGCGGGCCTTGCCCGCAACTTCCGATTTCGGGAACAGCTTGATCACGCGGGCCAGCAGCCAATGCCCGTGCACCGACGAATGCCAGTCGTAGCAACCGTAAAAGGCAGGCGTCAGCTGCCGCGGTGGCTTGAGGTCCGCATCGCCCGTCATGAAATGCGCGATCTTGTTCGGGTACTCCTTGTGTACGCAGTCGAGTGCAAGCTGCGCGAAGCGCGCCGCGGATGCTTCGTCCAGTCCTTCGGCGCGAACGATCCCTGCGACGGCGAACGAAGCAAGCAAGCCGATCAGCATTCTGAACATGACTTCACTCAGTAATGGGTTGCGAGGTATTCGACGATGCGATTCGCATCCGCTTCGCCGATCGGCGCGCCGAACTGATCGATCATCTTGCGCACGCTCTTCTGCCAGCCGGCGCGATCCAGGACGGGGGCATTCATCTGCACATAGTCGACGCTATGACACACGGAGCATCGCGCCACGACGAGATCCCGGTCGGGTGCATCCTGGAGTTGAACGGATTCCTCACCCGCAGCGACGGCGAGGCCTGCGAGCAGCAGCACGGCCAGTGCAGCCGTGTATCGCACGTGCGTGTTCATGCGACCTCCAGTGCCAGCGTCTGGATCATGTTGTGGTGATAGCCCGATGGGTTGGGCGTCAGTTTTTCAGGCTGGCGTGCACCGTTGCGGCCGGTTGCGCGGACTGCGATCCGCAGCGGACCTGGCTTCGCGGTGTCGAGCGGCATGCGGAATCCGCGCCACGCGTAGGAGCTCGACGCTGCACCGAGCGTCGCCGCACGCCACGAACGCCCTTCGTCCAAAGAGGTCTCGACAGTGCTGATGCCGCTGCCGCCATCCCACGCCCATCCGGCGAGCTCAGCAGGTCGCCCGCGCTCCAGTCGAGCGCCGTCCACGTGGCTCGTGACGAGCGAATTGACGAGGATTTCGGTGATGGGCGTGGTCTGCGCATTCTCCTGGCTCGCGAAGCGCGCGCCGGGGAAAGCGCCGGTCGGAATGCGGTAGGCGGTCTTCATCCAGAAGCCGTCGAAAGCCTTCGGTTCCACATTGATCGACGTGAGGTGCTTCACCCAATACGTCGCGGTCCAGCCAGCCACGACCAGACGCGCCGGCGCGCCGTTCCAGTGCGGCAGCGGCTCGCCGTTCATCTCGAACGCGATGAGGGTGTGTGCGTCGAGTGCGCGATCGACAGGCAGGCTCTTGACGAAGTCGGGCGTGCCCGGCAAAGCGGCGCCATCGCCACCGTCGAACACAACTTCGAGCGCATCGCCTTTCACGCCGACGCGATTCAACACGTCGCGCAAGCGGACGCCGCCCCACAGGGCGTTGCCCATCGCGCCGTAGGTCCATTGCACGCCGCCTGCGCGCGGTGCGAACAGGCCGCGGCGATTGCCCGAGCATTGATTGATAGCAGCGAAGCGGACGCGCTCGAAATCGCGCTTCAGCTCATCGAGCGACAGCTCCAGCGTACGCTTCGCGCTCGCACCGCCGATTCGCAAGCGCCACGTGCGAGCATCGATTTCCGGAATCGATGCGAGGTGATAGCGGACGAAGAAGGAGTCGTTGGCTGTGATCTGCGAGCGTAAATCGGCCAGCGGCGTCTCGTAGTTCGGCGGGCGGAACGTGCGCTTGATGAGCGCACGCTTGCCAGGCAGCGCGAGCAACGGCTCCTCGGCCGCCTCCGCCGCGCCGAACGCCCACGATCCGGCGAGGTTGGAGAGGAGCAGCCCGCCGATCGAACCCGCAACGACCCGACGTCTGGTAACCATCTCCGCATCCTCCGATCAGTGCGTCAGTACGCGGCCCGGTTTCTCACCGGTCGGCCGATCCTCGCTCCACACCTTCACGCCGTTGACGAATACGGTCTTGATTCCCGCCGGCAGCTCCAACGGCTGCACGAACGTGGCGCGGTCGATGACCGTTTCGGGGTCGAACAACACCAGGTCCGCGAACATTCCCTTGCGTACCATGCCGCGATCCCGCAATCCCATGCGCGCCGCCGGCAGCGACGTCATCTTGCGAATCGCTTCGGGCAGCGTGAACCAATGCTTCTCGCGCACGAAGCGCCCGAGGACGCGCGGAAACGTGCCCGCGCCGCGGGGATGCTGGCTGTCGATGCCGCCATCGCTGGCGACCATCACCCACGGTTGCTTGTAGAACAGCTCGATATCCGCTTCAGTCATCGACTTGGCGATGATCAGCGCGTCGTCGTTGGCCGCGTTGCCTTCGCGGATGATGCGGATGAACATTTCGATGGGATCGATGCGCTCGTCCTGCGCCAGTTGCTCGATCGTGTGCTGCTCGTAGCGCTTGTTCGCCGCGAAATTCGCGATCGTCACATTGCCGGCGCCGCCGACCGCTGCGAGCGCTTCCTTCACGCTGGGCGGCGATTCGTATTGCTTGTCCGGTACCAGCACCTTGATCGTCGAGTACCACGCATCGTAGGGATAGCAGTCGGCGAGGAAGTCGAGACCGCCGCGGCGCGCGTCCTCGATGATCTTCACGTAGTCCGCGGCCTTGCCCCACACGCTCACGGTGCCGAGCTTGATGTGCGAATGCTGCACCGGAATCCGAGCACGCTGCCCGATCGCAATCTCCTCGCGCAGCGCTTCGAACGAGCGATCGGCTTCGTCGCGGATGTGGGTCATGTAGAAGCCGCCGTGTTTCGCGGCGGCTTCGGCTACCGCGACCATCTCCTCGGTCGTGCTGTAACTCGCGACGTCGTACTCGAGCCCGCTCGACAGACCGATCGCGCCCTCGTTCATCCCTTGCTCGACGAGCTTCGCCATGGCCACGATTTCCGTGGGCCGGGCGACGCGTCGGAAATCCTCTTGCAGGATCTGCTCGCGAACCGTCGCGTGTCCGACCGCGACGGCGAAGTTCAGTGAAACCGGCTTGTTCCGGCGTGTCGCGAGCCAGGTACCGATCGGCCACGGCGAGCCGCCATCGGCGCCGAGCAGCAGGGTGGTGATTCCTTGCGCGATCTGCGTCGTCGCCAGCGGGTCGCGGTCGAGACCTTCCTCGGAATGATTGTGGATATCGATGAAGCCTGGGGCGAGCACCAGGCCCTTGGCGTCGATCACTTCATCGCCGCGCGCCGGCTCGAAGGTGCCGATCGCAGCGATGCGGTCGTCGGTGATCCGGACGCTCTCCTTGCGCAAGGGGGCACCCGTGCCGTCCGCCACCTGTGCATTGACGATGACCGTGCTCGCGAGAGCGATGAGGAGTGCATGCATGGGGCGGCAGTTTGCCACGGACTGGCCAAGGTATGCGCCCCAGACGTGCTGAGCGCCTGACGAGCGTCAGGCCAAGGGCTCGATCAGCTCGATTCGATTGCCGAACGGATCGAAGACGTGCACGCGGTAGCAGCCGGGCACGCCGTCGGCCGGGACGATCTCATGGCCCTTGCTGCGCAAGGTCGCGACGAGCGTGGCGAGGTCCTGCACGATCAGCGCGGGATGCGCTTTGCGCGCCGGTCGGAAATCAGCCTCGACGCCGAGGTGAACCTTCACCGCTCCCAGCTCGAACCACGCACCGCCACGCTTGGCGAGCTCCGGCGGCTTGGGAACTTCCGGGATGCCGAGCGTCTCCGCATAGAACTCGCGCGCGATGTCTTCCTGTCCGGCCGGCATGGCTAGCTGCACGTGATCGATGCCCGTGACGCGCATATCAGGCCGACGCCTCCGCGCGAGGTGTGAGGAAGAACGCGACCACGAACAGTGTGCCCAGCACGAGATCGACGCAGCCAAACGCCAACGTCATCGTCTTGATGCGCTGCTGAGCGAACAGCACGATCGCCGGAACGCCATACGCGAGCTTTTCCAGTACCGAGACCAGCATCAGCGGACGAAACCGCACTGGATTGCGGGCAATCATCAGGAAGATGAGCTGCCAGGCGAGCGTAATGCCGACGAAACCGTAGAAGAACTCAGGATGCGTGATCGCGGGCGGGTCGTTCTGCGCGATCTGTCCTTCGGCGAAGTACAGCGGCGCGATCACCAGAATCCCGTAAACCCCGGCAATTGCGAATATCCAGCGTGCGATCTTCATGAGCCCTCCGTGCCGCAATGGTACCGCGGCACGGGGCTGTCACAACTGGGCGCTCAGGGTCGTCTGGCGGTTGAGAGGCAACAGACCATGAGCGAGCATCGAATCGTAGTCGCGGGCGGCGGGTACGCGGGCGTCAGTTGCGCGCTGCGCCTGGCTCGACGCGTTCCTTCCAACGTGCGGGTTACGCTGATCAGTGCCACGGATCGCTTCGTCGAGCGCATCCGCCTGCACCAGCGTGCAACGGGACAGAACGTTGGCGAGTGGAGCCTGCCAGCACTCCTGCGCGGCAGCAGTGTCGAGTTGCGTGTCGGCGTCATCGAACAAATGGATTTGAGCAATCGCGTGTTCAAGCTCGGGGGCGATCGGATCGACTTCGGCACGCCTGTGCTCGCGCTCGGCTCGTCCGTCGACGTCGACAGCGTCAAAGGTGTCCGCGAGCACGCGATGGCGGTCGAGTTCGGCGCCGTCTCCGGCATTCATCAGGCCTTGCTGAAAGCCGCGGCACATCACGGACGCGTCACGATCGTCGGCGGTGGCCTGACAGGGATCGAGCTGGCTGCAGAGATCGCCGAAGTTTTCCCCGACCTGCAGGTCTCGCTCGTGAGTCAAACGCCGCTTGCGGAATCCTGGTCCGCGGCAGCACGTGAGCACGTGCTCGCATCCCTGCGGCGGCTCGGAGTTCGAGTGGAGGAGGGCCCGCACATCCGCGCCGTTCACCGCAAACACCTGGAGACCGATCGCGGCGTTCTGCCGTTCGACCTGTGCATCTGGGCCGGCGGATTCGTCGCTCATTCGCTCGCCTGGAACAGCGGGCTCAAGGTCAATCAACAGGGTCAGGCGCTGGTCGATACGCAGCTGCGCTCGGTTTCGCATCCGGGCGTGCACGTCGTCGGCGATCTCGCCGCGATTGCGCCCGAGCTGACGCCGCAGATGCCGATGGGCTGCAAGAGCGCGATGCCCGCCGGCGCGTGGGCTGCCGAGAACATCGCGCGGCGCCTGCGCGGACAGCCTGAGCAATCCTTGCAATACGCGGTACCATTTTTCTGCGTGAGCCTCGGTCGCAAGGACGGACTCATCCAGATGGCGGCGCGGGACGGCTCGATGACCGGTCGCGTGCTCACCCAGCGCCGAGGCGCCTGGTTCAAGGAATTCATCTGCCGCAGCACGATCTGGGCGCTCAAGATGGAGCGCAGCGGAATCTCCGGAATTCAATGGGTGCGCAGCCGTCCGGCGTCGGAGATCGAGGCGCCGCAGGCGAGTTGACGCTAGAATTCTCCCGCGGTCATCCGGGGAGAATTCGCAGTGAAGCACCTGCTCGCGGCCGGCCTCGCGCTGGTCCCTCTGGTCGTCCACGCAGATCTCGCAGCGCGCATCAAGGCGATGGCGGAGATCCCGAGCAACTCCAGTCCGGTCTATTCGCGCGATGGCAAGCGCATCGCGTTCATCAGCAATCGCAGCGGGACGCCGCAGGTGTGGATCGTCGACGCGGCCGGCGGCGAGCCGAAGCAGATCACGCAAGGTACCGATCCGGTCGGCTCGGTCGCGTGGTCGCCGGTCGAGGACCGGATCGCATACGCCGTTGCTCGCGGCGGCGGCTTCAACGTCCAGGTGTACTACAGCAAGCCCGATGGCAGCGACGCCAAGCTCATTACCAGCGGCGGCAAGGAAGACAACTTCTCGGGCAACTTCGCCCCGGACGGGCGCTACTGGTTCCGCTCTGCGCAGCGCGACCCACAGTCGCCGGATTCGTGGATCTACGATCCGAAGACCGGCAAGTCTGCGATGGCAATCGAATACCACGGGTTCGGCGGCATCGTCGACATTCAGCGCCCCGACAATCGGGCCCTGATCAGCCGTCTCGTCACACGCGGCAATGACAATTTCTATCTGCACGATCTGCAGACGCACGAGGAGACGCTGCTGACGCCGCACGATGGGCCGGCGCTCGTGTCCGGCGAGCTTGCGCCGGATGGCAGCGCGGTCTACCTCGTCCACAATCTCGGGCGCGATCGTCAGATCGTGTCGCGGATCCCGATCGATGCCGCGGGCAAGCCCGGTGCGATGACGCTGCTCGCGGCGCAGGACAATGCCGAGGTGGACGGCTTCACCGTGAGTGATGACGGACGGCGCGCGGTGATTGCCTGGAATTTGAGCGGGCTCGGCTATCTCGAGCTGATGTCGTTGCCGGATGGCAAACGCACGCTGCTCGCGCGTCCGCCGGGCGAGGTGGTCTCGGTCAGCGATTTCTCGCCCGACGGCAGTCGCGTACTACTGAACGTCACCGGCGCGGCGCGGCCACCGAGCGCATGGCAATACGAATTCGATGCGCAGCGATACAGGCAGATCGCGCCGGTCAGCACGCCGGGCGTGGATCTGGAGGCACTGGTGAGCCCCAAGCTTCAGACATACAAGGCGCAGGACGGGCTCGAACTGACCGGCTGGCTCTATGAGCCGCCAGGTTTCGCGCGACCGGGGCCGGTTGTGTTGAGCTTCCACGGTGGGCCGGAAGGGCAGGAGCGTCCGGTGTTCCGCGCAGACTACCAGGCCATCCTCGCGCAAGGCATCGCGGTGTTCGCGCCGAACATTCGCGGCTCGGCAGGCTTCGGCAAGGCCTTCCTCGCGCTCGACGATCACGAGAAGCGCTTCGACGCGAACCGCGATGTCTACGATTCGGCGCAGTATCTGATCAAGTCCGGCATCGGCAAGCGCGGCAAGCTCGGCATCTTTGGCGGCTCGTACGGCGGCTATGTCGTGATGATGGCGGTGACGGAATACCCGGACACATTCGCAGCGGGCGCCGATCTCTTCGGCATCGTCAACTTCGAGACGTTCTTCGCACAATCGACGCCGTGGATGGGCGCGATCTCCGGTGGCGAGTACGGCGATCCGAAGACGCAGGCGGATCTGTTGCGGCGCCTGTCACCGATTCACAAGCTGGATCGCGTGCGGGCCGCGATGCTCGTGATGCACGGCGCGAACGATACCAACGTGCCCGTGGTCGAGGCCAAGCAGGTGGTCGACACGCTGAAGAAGAACGGCCGCGACGTCGAGTTCCTGCTGTTCCCCGACGAGGGTCACGGCTGGCGCAAGATCCCGAATCGCGTCAAGTCGACGATGACGCTTGCGGACTTCTTCCATCGGCATCTGGTGGAAGAGCAGCGGCAGGCGGCCTTGTGATGCGCCATACGCCGATCGTCAGCACCGGGATGATCAGCAGCACGATGAAGGCGTAGGTGAGCCAGCCGTAGCCTTTCTCGATCAGGCCGACGAGCCCGATCGCGCCGGCCGCGTAGACGGAGATCACCATCACCGTGATGGCGAGCGCTGGGCGCATCGCGCGCGGCATCGGCTTACCGCGTTCCTCGTAGACTTTTGCCACACGCTCATTGATCGCGTGCAGGATCGGTACGCCGGTGTCGACCAGCGTGAGCAGCACTGCGAGCTGGAACGCATACTCGAACCAGGTCGCGCCGATTTTGCCGAGCAGGAAGGCCGAGGGCAGCGAGACGTTCGCGATCTCGCCGGCGTAGCCGACCATCGCGATGTAGAACACGAAGCCCGGCAGCATGCCGAGCGGGCCGCCGAGCAATCCTGCGACCATCGCTTCGCGTCGCCGCGTCAGATGACGGATGCAGAAGAACACCGCCGGTACTGTGGCAACGTTGTAGCCCGCGTAGGTGATGCCGGCTTTGAACCAGCCGTGTCCGACGGGCTCGCTGGCGAAGGCCGCTTCGATGCGATCGCCGAACGCGACGAAGCTCCAGATGAAGAACACGATGTAGACGAGGTAGAGATAGCCGACCGACAGCGCCAGGAATTTCTCGATCGCGGCGCTGCTGTAGAACACCATCGCGCCGGTCGCGACGATCATGCCGATCGAGCCGACGAGCTTCGGCAGGCCGAACAGGTCGTGAGTGATCTCGCCGGCGGCGGCGCCCATGACGGCGAACACGATGATGATCAGCAGGAAGTAGGCGATCTCGAACAGGAACCAGCCGGGCCCGAGCAGCAGCTTGAAGAACGAGCGGTAGTCGTACGCCTTCGCCATGCGCGCCAGCTCGAAGCTGACCATCAGCACGGCGCTCCAGAACAACATGGCGACGATCATGCCGAGCAGGCCGCCCCACGGCCCGGCAGGTAGAAAGAACTGCACCAGCTCGCGACCGGTCGCGTAGCCGCCGGCGATGACGGCGGATTCGAAGACGAAGCCGGGCAGGAGATAACGCTGGAAGAAGTCTTTCATCATGCAGCCTGCTGCGAGGTGGATTTGAGGAGTCCGAGACGAATGAGGCTTTCGGCGCTGGCGACGATCGCATCCTCCGGCGAGCGCGGCTTCCAGCCGAGCAGCCCGCGGGCCTTGGCGTTGGTGCCGTTCTTGTGCTTGCCGAGCTCGGGGATGAGTTGCTTCAAAGCCGGGTCACGCAACGCGGCGAGGCGCACGAGCCAGTTGGGCAACTGCCGCGCGGGCACTTTGGCCGCGGCGGCGCCCATGCGCGCCTTGAGCACTTTCGCGATCTCGAGCATCGACATGAAGTCGCCGGCCGTGCACAGAAAGCGCTCGCCACGAGCAGCGGGGTGAGTCATGGCGCGCACGTGCAGGTCGGCGACGTCGCGCACGTCGACAATGCCGAACCAGCGTTGCGGGCAGCCCGGGATCCCACCATCCATCATGCGCTGAATGATCATGACCGAAGGCGAATAGTCCGAGCCGAGCACCGGCCCGAGAATCGCGACCGGATTGACGACAGCCAGCTCCGGGCTGCCTTCCTTCGCGACGAAGTCCCACGCCGCGCGCTCCGCGATCGTCTTCGACTTGACGTACGGCGTCGCGCCGTAACCGTTGACATCGGTCCAGCTGTTTTCATCGAAAGGCGTAGTCTGCGGCTTCAAGCCGTAGCCGATTGCGGCGAATGAGGATGTCATCACGACGCGTCGCACGCGGGCTTCGCGCGCAGCACGCAACACGCGCAATGCGCCTTCGCGCGCGGGAACGATCAGCTCGTCCTCGTTCTTCGGCACAGCGACCGGAATCGGCGAAGCGACGTGCAGGACGTATTCGCAGCCTGTCACAGCTTGCGACCAGCCCGCGTCTTGTTCGAGATCGGCTGCGAAGAACGACAGGCGGTTGCCGGCATCTGCGCCGCCGGCCTTGAGCATCGCTCGTACCTCGGGCTCGCGTTTGAGGTTGCGCACGGTCGTACGCACCGTATGGCCTTCGGCCAACAGCTGCAGGATGCAGAAGCTCCCCACGAACCCCGATCCACCGGTCACTAGCACTGCGCTCATCGTCGCCTCGGCTTCGGTAGTGGAAGAATCCGGCCCGGCATCTTCGGCTAGAATTGCGCGCATGTCACGCGAGGAACTCCCGGTATTTCGCCTCGTCGACCTTCGCAAGATCTATGGACAAGGCGAGGCGGCCGTGCATGCACTGCGCGGCGTCGATCTCACCGTTGCGGCCGGCGAGCTGCTGGTGCTGCTGGGACCGTCCGGTTCTGGTAAATCGACGTTGCTGAACGTGCTCGGCGGGCTCGACCGGCCGACCTCCGGCAGCTGCTTTTTCCGGGACATGGACCTGGCGAGCGCCGCGGATGCCGATGTCACGCAATACCGGCGCGGGCACGTGGGCTTCGTGTTCCAGTTCTACAACCTCATTGCCAGCCTGACGGCGCAGGAGAACGTCGAGCTGGTCACCGAGGTCGCTCCTGATCCCATGCCCGCCGCGGAAGCGCTCCAGCTCGTCGGCCTGGGCAAGCGGCTGCATCACTTCCCGGCACAGCTTTCCGGCGGCGAGCAGCAACGTGTCGCGATCGCGCGTGCGATAGCCAAGCGGCCGACGGTCCTGTTATGTGACGAGCCGACGGGCGCGTTGGACGTCGCGACCGGTGTTCACGTGCTGGAAGCGATCGTTACTGCGAACAACAAGCTCGGCACGACGACGTTGCTGATCACGCACAACGCGGACATCGCGCGCATCGGCGATCGCGTCGTGCGATTCGCGGACGGCCATATCCGCTCCATCGAAGCGAACGCGCAGCGCATTCCGCCGTCGGAGCTGACGTGGTGATCCAGCTCGCAACGTTGGATCGCAAGCTCCTGCGCGACCTGAAGCGCTTGAAGGCGCAGGCGATTGCTGTCTCCGCAGTGCTCGCGTGCGGCGTGGCGCTGTTCGTCATGGCCACGGGGATGTACGACTCGCTGGAACGCGCGCGGAACAGCTACTACGACTCGGCGCGGATGGCGGACGTCGCGGTGTCGGTCGTGAGATCGCCGGATCCTGTCGCCAACGATCTCGTCGAGCTGCCGGGCGTGAATGCGCTGGAGGCACGAGTGACCGGCATCGGCTTGCTGGACCTCGCGGGCAAGTCGGATCCGGTGTCGGCGCGACTCGTGTCGCTGCCGCCGGATCGCCATCCGCGGGTCAACGACGTGCTGTTGCGCGCCGGTCGCTGGCCGGACCCGACGCGCGACAACGAAGTGCTGATCAACGAGGCGTTCGCGGAAGCAAACTTCCTTGCGCCCGGTGTACAACTGCGCGCACTGATCTACGGGCGTTATCGCGAGCTCGTAGTCGTCGGCATCGCGAGCAGTCCGGAGTTCGTCTTCGCGGTCGCCCCCGGCGCGATGCTGCCGGAGCCGGAACGCTTCGGCGTCGTCTGGATGGGGCGCGAAGCGTTGGGCCGCGCGTTCGATGTGGACGGTGCGTTCAACGACGTCGTGTTTCGTCTCGCACCCGGAGCCGATGTGCGCGAAACCATTTTCGCCATCGACGAGCGGCTGGCGCGTCACGGCGGCCGTGGAGCATATGGGCGCGACCGGATGCTGTCGGCGCAGTTCCTGGCGGACGAGCTGAGCTCGTTGCGCACGATGGCTTCGATCCTGCCGCCGATCTTTCTGCTGGTCGCGGTGTTCCTGCTCAATGTGTCGCTGTCGCGGCTGGTCGCGACGGAGCGCTCGAACATCGGACTGCTCAAGTCGTTCGGCTACGGGAACGTGTCGATCGGGCTTCACTACGGCAAGTTCGCGATCGTATTCGCGCTGCTCGGCGCTGCGCTCGGCGTGCTCGTCGGTCGCTATCTCGGCGGCTACATGGCCTCGATCTATCAGAAGATTTATCGCATTCCGGCGCTGGCGTTCGACGCGCAGATGCACGTCTATGTTTGGGCAGTCGTGGTTTCGTTAATTGCAGCAGTGCTCGGCGCGGCGCAGGCAGTGCTGCGTGCGGTGCGACTGCCACCGGCTGCAGCTCTGGCGCCGCCGGCGCCGGTGGGCTTCAGTCGGTTGGGGCAGGGGATCGAGAACGCAGCTCGCAACCTCGACGGCAAGACGCGCATGGTCGCGCGTCGTATCGCCCGGTTCCCACGCCGCTCCGCCACGACAGTCGTCGGCATCATGCTCGCGCTCGCGCTGCTCATTACGTCGCAGCACTTTCCGATCTCGATGAATCACATCGTCGATGTGACGTTCGGCGTCGCGCAGAGGATGGATGCAACGCTGACATTCGCGGAAACGGCGGACGACAAGATTCTCGCGGAGGTCGGGCGGTTGCCCGGCGTGTATTCCGTCGAGCCGCTGCGTGCGACCGAAGTGATTCTGACGGCTGGCAGTCGCACGCGTCGCGACACGCTGATGGGGCTGACCGAGGGCGCCTACTTGTATCGTCTCCTCGATCAGAACATGGACGCCGTGGATCTCCGGGCAGATGGCATCACGCTCTCGCACAACCTCGCGAACAAGCTCGGCGTGAAGATCGGCGACATGGTGAGTGTGCAAGCAACCGACGGTCATCGCGCGCATACGGATCTGACGGTTGTCGCAGTCGTCAAGCCATATCTCGCCGGCGCTGCTTACATGCAACTGGGTGCATTCGGCCGTGCGTTGCGCGAGCCGGGGCGTGTGAGCGCGGCGTATGTGCTGATGGATAGCGCCGAGCGTGACGCACTCAATCGCGAAGTGAAGGAGCTGCCGATGATCGCGGGTGTCTCGTTCCTCGACAACGCGTCGGCCTCGATGCGCAAGATGTTGAACGAGGGCAGCGGCTTCTTCGCGTATATGTTCGTGGTGTTTTCATGCCTCATGGCGGGTGGAGTTGCCTACTCCGCGGCGCGCGTCACGTTCGCGGAGCAGGAACGAGACCTGGCGACGCTGCGAGTCCTCGGCTTCAGCCGGCGTGAGGTCTCCTACGTTCTGCTCGCGGAGATCGGCGCGCTGCTGCTGGTTGCGTTGCCGGCGGGCTGCGTGCTCGGAGCGTTGTTGTCGCGCTGGCTGATGGCGCAATTCCAGACAGAGCTGTTTACGTTTCCGTACATCACCGAGTCCTCAGCGTACGGTAAGTCCGCGCTGTTCGTTGCTGCGGCCGTCGTCGGCGCGGCGCTGGCAGTGCGGCGCGGAGTGGATCGCCTGGACCTCGTCGGTGTGCTCAAGTCGAGAGAATAAGAATGGCGAATGAAGAGCTTCAGCGGCGCTCGCGTCGGGTGCGCATATTCTGGATTGCAGCAGCGGTCGTGATCGTCATTGCGATCGGGCTGTCGATGTTGCCCGATGCAGTCGACGCGGACATCGCCAAGGCGGACCGCGGCGACGTGCGCGTCGAAGTCGTCGACGAGGGCCGCACGCGCATGCACGACATTTATATCGTCAGCGCTCCGATCACCGGCCGCGTGTTGCGCGTCGAAGTGGAACCCGGCGATGAGGTGGCCGCGGGCGCGATCCTCGCGCACATGTCGCGAGCGGCGGCTGGATTTCTCGATACGCGCAGCGACTTGCAGGCGCGCGCGGGCGTGACCGCCGCTGAGGCCCAGCTGCGTTCGGCGGACGCGGAGTTGGCGCTTGCCGAGCGCGAGCACAAGCGCAACACGGAGCTGGTCGCGGCCAATCTGATTTCCAAGGCTGCGACGGATCAAAGCGAGGCGCGGCTCAATGCCGCACGGGCGGCTCGGGATGCCGCTCGCGCCGAGGTCCAACGTGCGCGAAGCGCGGTGCTGGATCCTTCACGGACCGAGAGGGGCATCGTCAACGTCACGAGTCCGAGCCCGGGCCGTGTGCTGCGCGTGCCTCAGGAGAGCGAGGCCGTCATCCAGACCGGCACGCCCATCGTGGAGGTCGGAGACCCGCGGCACGTCGAAGTCATCGCGGAATTCCTCTCACAGGATGCGGTGAAGATGCGGGCCGGCGCGCCGGCGCAGATCGAGAATTGGGGCGGTCCGCCGCTGCCGGCAGTCGTCGATCGCGTCGAGCCGGTCGCGCACACCAAGATTTCCGCGCTCGGCGTCGAAGAGCAGCGCACGAACGTGATCCTGCAATTCAAGGACAAGCCGGCCGACTCGCTGCAGGCGCACGATTTCCGGGTCGATGTGCGCGTCGTCGTGGGCGAGGCGAAGAACGCCATCCGTGTCCCCCTCGGCGCGCTCTACCGCCGCGGCAACGGCTGGGCGCTCTACAAGGTCGTGGACGGCCGGGCCAAGCTGACCGAGGTGCAGGTCGCCGAGGCCGACCCTCACTTCCGGGCCGTCACGGCCGGCGTCACCGAGGGCGACGAGCTCATCGTCTTCCCGGGCAGCTCCGTCAGCGACGGCGTCCGCATCAAGCCCCGCAAGTAGCAACTTTCTCCAAGTCGGCAGCGGCCCCTGCGGCGTACGATTTCCGCCGGGTTTTCACTTGGAGTTGGGCCTGCATGAATGCATCGACCATCGGTGCCGCGCTGACTGCGACGGCTTTGTTGACTGGCAGCTCGGTGAGCCTGGCGTCGCCGGAGCAGGATCGGGCCGAAGTGGCTGCGATCGATACGAAGTACCAGGACGCGGTCAAGCACAACGACGCAGAGACCATGGCGCAGATCCTCCACGAGGATTTCGTCCTGGTGCTCGGCACCGGCAAGACCTATACGCGCGCGGATCTGCTGGAATCTGCCCGCACTCGTCACATCACTTACGAGCGTCAGGACGAAGATCCCGGCACGCAGACCGTGCGGCTGTGGGGTGACCACACGGCGGTCGTCACAGCGCGGCTCTGGCTCAAGTACGCCGCCGAGGGCAAGCAGTTCGAGCGTCGGCTGTGGTTCAGCGATACCTACGTGCGCACGCCGAAGGGCTGGCGATATGTGTTCGGTCAGGCGTCGATCGCGCTGCCGGCGGAATGATCAGACGTCCAGACCGATGGAGCGCATCAGCTCGAGGCCGTTGCTCTTCGTCACGATGCCTTCGTGCAGCTTGAAATCGAACTTCATGCGGCCGTCGCGCAGCTCGTCCTGGAAATGCAGGTTGCGCAGGCGGCCGCCTGCGGCGACGTCGATCTCCGTGAGTGCCAGGTCATGAGTGGTGACGAGGCCGATCGAGCCCCGCCCGAGCAAGGCCCGGATGACTCCTTGCGCGCCGACAAACCGGTCCCGCGAGTTCGTCCCCTGCAGGACCTCGTCGAGGAGGAACAGCAGTGGTGGTGTATGCGCCGCCAGCTCATTGAGATGTCGTAGACGCGTGATCTCGGCGTAGAAGCGCGAGCTGCCTTCGTGCAGCGAATCGTTGATGCGGATGTTCGCGCCGACCTGCAGTGGCGACAGCCGCAATCGCTGAGCCCGAACCGGCGCACCGGCCATCGCGAGCACGGTGTTGATGCCGACCGTGCGCAGCAGAGTGCTCTTGCCGGACATGTTCGAGCCGCTGATCAGGAGCACCCGCGTGTCGCCAGCGATTGCGACATCGTTGCGCACGCATACCGCCCCCGCGAGCAGCGGATGTCCGATCGACGCAGCCTCGAATGACGCCGCTCCGTCGACCAGCTCCGGGAACGGGTCGTCCGGATGCTCGTAGCTGTAGCCGGACAGGGAAATCAGTGCTTCGAGATCGCCGATCGCTTGCAACCAGGCCCGCACCGCATGGCCGTGATGGCGACGCCAGCGCTCACCCGCAAGTGCTGCGTGCACGCTGTAGAGCAGCGGCAGATCCAGGATCGCGATGATGATGTTCCGTCGCGACTCGATGAACTGCACGACGGTACCGAGCCGCGCGATCGCCTGCGACGCGCGAATGCCCTCCGAGGACAACTGAGCGAGCAGGCGCTTCGACAACGCTGTCTGGACCGGTTCACGCTCCAATCGTGCCGTCAGACTCGCGAGCAGCTTGAGACTGTCGAACGCGCGCTCGGTGCTGTTGAAGACTTCGACGAGCTGCCTGCGCAGCAGTCGCATGACACCGAATTCCAACGCGAGCACGACAATCAACGGCGACGCGACCCCGGTGTTGCTCCAGATCACCAGCGTCGCAGTGAGCAGCAGCGGCAGCACCAGCGCGACCGGCAACACCCACCCGACGCGCAGTTGATTCGGCGACTCCGCCCAGCGCAGCAGCTCTTCAGGCTGCACACCCACGCCCGCTGTTTCGCCGAGTGCAGCAAGGTCTTCGCGCAGGTCGAGCCGCTCACGCAGCTCCGCGATGGCTCGTTGCCGCTCGAGTACGGTCGCGACGGGAGCAGGGGCCAGCAGCCAGCTGGCCAGCGCATTCTCACCCATGCGCGTGCGCGCGATCGACAGCAGCTCGAACAGATTACCCGGGCCGAAAAGATCGAGATCCGCCGCATACACGTGATGAGGATCGTCGAAGCGAGTGCCCTGGTTGCCGAGGCCGCTCCAGCGATCCTCGATCCGCGCGATGCCCGCTCGATAGTGAGCCGCGGCGCGATCCGCACTCGCTCTGGCCCGTCGCACGCGCGAGTGATAGATCACTGCGACGAGGAACAGCCCGGCCGGCACCAGCCACCAGTAGTCGCCCAACCAGATCGCAGCGAAGGCCAGAATCGCGAGCACGACGCGGACGTTGGAGATGCGTGCCGAGACGACATCGAGCCGCGCGACCTGCTGCTCGCGCGCTTGCAAACGCCGGCTGTACTCTGCGGAGGGCGGCACGCTTCCGCCCGTCATGGGAATCGTGGGAAGCCCGGTTCGAGCTGGATGCCGAGACTGTTGATCGCCAGCGCGGTCATCGTGTAGCCGCCGCTGGTGTAGATGATCTCGATCAGGCGCTTCGTGTCGTAGTGCTTGGCGAGCGTTGCCCACGTGCGATCGCTCACGAATGTTTCGCGACGCAGCTCGTCGGCGGCGCGCAGCACCGCGGCGTGTTCCTCGCTCCAACCCGAAGCGTCCGGACCGCTCTTGATGCGGCGAATCTCCGCGGCGGAAAAACCGGCCTTCTGCGCAGCTTCGACGTGATGTCCCCACTCGTACTCCGCACCAGTCAGCGCCGCAGTGCGCAGGATCAGCAGCTCGCGCGTCTTCGGCGGCAGCAGCGAGTCGCGTTGCAGGTAGCTGCCGAACTTGTAGCGCGGACCGTACAGGGTGGGATGATTCAGCATCGTCTTGTATAGATTGAGCACCGGCCCGCTGATCTTCTGCTCGGCGATCAGCTTGCGCTGTTCCTCCGACCACTCGGACTCCGCCAGCGGTGGAACGCGCGGTTGCTTCAGCCGTGGCGACTGCGGCTGCGTCGCCAGCGCTGGCAGCGGCACGTCCTTCGGCAGACGATCCTCGAGTCCCGGATCCAGCTGCACGCCGAGAGTGTTGAGCGCCATCGAGACCAGCTGATATTGCGCGGCTGTGTACAGCGCTTCGATCACCTGCTGAACCGAGTACCTGGCGCGCAACGCGTTCCAGGTCGCGTCGCTGATCATCGTGTCATAGCGCAACTCGTCGACCATTCGCAGCAGCGTGCGCTCGAAGTCCGACCATCCGGCGGCCGCGGGTCCCTCGGCGATGCGATGAACGTCCTGATTGCTGAGGCCGGCCTGCGCTTTGGCAATGCGTGCGTGCTGGGCCCACTCGTATTCGGACTGGCACAGCCAGCCCATGCGCAGCATCACGATCTCGCGCTCGCGCGGCGGCAGGCTGGAGCCGTCGAGGACGAAACGACCGAGCGGACTCCAGCGGTTGTAGAGATCGACATCGTGAGCGAGCGTCTTGTAGACGTTGAAGTCAGGGCGACTCGCCAGCAGCGCCTGCTGCTCCGGCGTGCGTTCCTCTTTACCGAGCGGTGCGACGCGCGGCGTCTGCAGGCGAGGCGTGAACGTCTGCTCCGCACCCAGGACGGACGTGGCGATCAATAGCAGGGTTGCGCTTGTCAGCAGCAGTGGTGCGACTTTGGTGCGGGCTCGCATAGTCGCTCCAATATAGCTCAACGGCGCGCGATATCGGGGCTCAGTACCGGCTTGACGTCGACGATCGGCGTGCCATCGATCGCTTCCAGGCTGCGCACTCGCACACGTCCGCCATCGACGGCAGTCACGGTCACTTCGTGCAGGCCGAGTGGATTCGGACGATGCGGTGAGCGAGTGCTGAAGACACCTTCGGCGGTGCGCGAAACGTCGCCGCGCGGATGCACGCTGAGCACGTCGCGCCGTGCGCGATCCAGCCAGGTGATCAGAATCAATTCGTCGCCGGGCCGGATGTTGCGGAGCCCTTCCACCACCGCGGGCTCGAATACGAGCCACGCTTCCGGCGCGCCCTCGTCGGCCTGTCGCGGCGCTGCGTCCAGCGTCTTGAGAGCCGAGGAAACCGTGCCGATCACTCTGATGTTGAAACTGCTCATGCTATCCACCATGGCCGCAAGTAACTTTCGTCAGGGCGCCGGTACAGCGCAAGGTGAGGCGTGTTTCGCCTACCTGGGGTGCTCGATTGAACGCGCGTGTGCGCCCGAGGGAACATAGCCGCATCCCCGTAGCGACGTGCAACGGCTCTGCGCCGGGGATCAGACGTTCGAGCAGGCGTACCGGACGGTCGGTCAATCGAATACGGCATTTCGCCGGTACACTGTACGCAACTGGAGAAGTGAGAGACATCATGACGAATGCACGTTACACCGGCCGCTGCTTCTGCGGCGAAGTCGAATTCGAAGTCACCGGCGCGCCGGCTGCAATGGGCTATTGCCACTGCGAGTCCTGCCGCCACTGGTCCGCGGGCCCCGTCAACGCGTTCACGTTGTGGAATCCGCAGGCGTTGCGCGTTACCAAGGGCGCCGGCAGCATCGGCACCCACAACAAGACGCCGGTCAGCTACCGCAAGTGGTGCACGAAGTGCGGCGGCCATCTGTTCACCGACCATCCGCCGCTGAAGCTGGTAGACGTCTACGCTGCGATGATCCCGGAGCTGAAGTTCGAGCCCGCGCTGCACGTCCACTATCAGGAGACCGTGCTGCGCATCAAGGACGGTAAGCCCAAGATGAAGGACATGCCGAAGGAGATGGGCGGCTCGGGCGTCCTGCTGGCGGAGTAACGTCGGCGAAAGCCGCCTGGGCGACCTTTCGCGTGAAAGGTATAGTTACCGCCATGGCGACAGGTTGGGCCGGCGACGGCGCAGTACAGGATCAGATCGACGCGACAGTGAAGGACGGCGTGAGCCGGGCGCAGAGCCGCCTGGCCAGGGGTCCGGGACTGGAGCATTGCGAGGAATGCGGCGCGTCTATTCCCGAGGCACGCCGCAAGGCCATCCCCGGCGTGCGCCTGTGTGTCGCGTGCCAGGAAGCCGCAGACCGCGAAGCGGAGCAGTTCAGCGGCTACAACCGGCGCGGCAGCAAAGACAGCCAGCTGCGCTAGATCACGTCACGGGGTCGTTCTTCTTCACGCCCCGCACGTTCAGTGCGAATAGTCCCAATTGCAGAGCGATGAGCGCGTACGCCTGGTCGTGCAGCGCCCACGCGATCCACAGAATGTTGCTGGCGATGAAGCACCAGAATCCCACGGTGCGTTTGCGGCTCGACTTGGAAGCAATGAGCCACGCGGCGGTCAGCGTGATGATCATGGCGGGCCATTGCACAGCATTGATTACAGTTTCCATCACGGCCGCAACGTGCCGTCGTCGGCGTGGGTTCCGCTGGTGACGCTGGTGCCGGGGCAAGAAAGGGTGCGAAACTCAGCAGCGCAGCAAACCTTCAGGAGCGATGCATGGGTGTCTACAGCCTCGGCGAGCACACGCCGCGAATTCACGAGACTGCCTGGATTGCGAAGAGCGCGAAGGTCATCGGCAGAGTCGAGATGGCCGAGGGTTCCAGCGTGTGGTTCGGCGCCGTGGTACGCGGTGACGTCGAAGACATTCGCATCGGCCGCAACACCAACATCCAGGACAACTCCGTGTTGCATGCCGACTCGGGAATTCCGCTCACGATCGGCGCAAACGTTACGGTCGGCCATCTCGTGATGCTCCACGGGTGCACGGTCGGCGACGGTGCCTTGATCGGCATACGCGCTGTCGTGCTCAACGGGGCGAGCATCGGCCGCAACTGCATCGTCGGCGCGGGCAGCGTAGTGACGGAGGGCAAGAGCTTTCCCGATGGCACGCTGATCGTCGGCACGCCCGCGAAGGTCGTGCGCGAGCTGAGTGCCGAACAAATCGCCGAGATGCAGCACGGCGCGACGCACTACGTGCAGAACGCCCGGCGCTTCCGCGAGCAACTGAAGCGAATAGACCGCTCTCCCGGGGCGTGAGGCGCGCAGACGAAATAATCTCGTCTGTACGGATGTACAGGAGCGCACAGTTCGCGTAGGATCGCTCGCGCTCACATCAAGGAGGGCTCGATCATGGCGAACACGGACGACACGTCGAAGAAGCAGAACGCTGCAGCTGAAACGCCCAAGCGCATTCCCACGCAACTCGAACGCTTCATCGATGCGCAGCGCAGGAAGCTGCTCCAGGCGCACAGCGTGATGCATTGTTTGTACGAGGTGCTGCTCTACGCGGAAGGCGAAGACGCAGTGACGTATGCGGAAGCGGCCCATCTCGCTGCGATGCTGGTGGATGACGTCATCGAGCAGCTCGACAGCGCGCGGCTGCAGGCAATGGTCGAGGCCATCAAGCGCGAGGCCAATGCCGAGGGTCTGAAGTTGGGCGGAGGCGGCGGCGACCAGGTCCGCGAGCCGAACGTCTTCTACATCAACTAGGTCACTTCCGGGCTCCGAGCTGCGCAAGCAGCTCGGAGAGACGTTCCGGAGTGATGTAGAAGTACTCGCAAACGCGGCCCCACAACAACGTCGTCGGCACGTTGTGATCGCCGCGCTCCTTCTGTAGTTGACTCAACACGTAGAGCACGACGCGCTGCTCGCGGGTCAATCCGTCGCGGACATCGGGTATTCTGTCGTCGGTCATCGTGCGGCAGTTTACAACCATGGCGCCGGCAGGGAGTGACTCACGTGATCGACCTGTTTGATCTGTTCGATATCTACCAGAACACGAGAATCGACAAAGTGACGGCGCTGGAGGCGGATTCCTTCCGCCGCCTCACTGGCACACAAGATCGGCTGCAAGAGCTCGAGCATCGCTACGAGCGGATGAAGCTGGTCACCGCCGCGTTGTGGCAATTGTTGAAGGCTCACACCGGCCTGACTGATGCCGACCTCAAGCAGTACATCGAGAAGGTGGATCTCGCCGACGGCAAGCTCGATGGCAAGATCGAGCGGAAGGGCGGCGCGATGGACTGCCCGCATTGCTCGCGTCGAATCCTCAAAACTGCCGTCGTTTGTCCGTGGTGTAGCAAGCGGCTGCGCGTCGGCGATGCTTTCGAAGCGACGTGAGCGCGATAGACTGCGGCTTTGCGATTGTTCCCCAGGTCTTCGATAACCGGGAGATCGCCGGGATTTCCCGCGACCTGGAAGGGGAAACGGTGCGGCGGTCGCGCGCTGGAGCGCGTCATCTTCTGTCCATGCCGGCCGTTGCAGCGCTAGCTCGAGATCGGCGGTTGATTGCAATGGCTGCAGAGGTGCTCGGCGGCGAGCCCGTGCTCTTCAGCGCAACATTGTTCGACAAATCCGCCGAAGCCAACTGGCTCGTTGTCTGGCATCAGGACAGGGCCTTGCCACTCGTCGGGCAGCGCGATGCACCGGGCTGGGGGCCATGGTCTGAAAAGGCGGGCGTAACCTACGCGCATGCACCCGCGTGCGTTCTCTCCAAAGTCGTGGCCTTACGCGTGCATCTCGACGATTCGACGGCCAACAACGGACCGCTGCGAGTCTTGCCCGGAACGCACGAGCTGGGGCTGCTGAGCGATGCACAGATTCACGAGGCAGCTCGACGCATCGACGCTGTCACATGCACGGTAGAGCGTGGCGGCGTGATCGTCATGAGGCCTCTGCTGCTGCACGCGTCATCGAAGGCGACTGACAAGGCTTCTCGCAGAATGCTGCATTTCGAGTACTCAGGTGCAGCTGCGTTCGAGAATGGTCTGCGACTGCGGGTTGCGTGACCTCGGCGCACGTTCCAGCTCACGGCTTCAACTCGAGCGGCTCCCCGTCCCATTCATCGATGACGAGCGGCTTGGCGCGGCCGTAGTCGATCGCGAGATGGCTGCCGGCCAGAGCGCTCGGTAACGACCCCAGGCCCTGTCGATTCAACGGGATCCATAAGTAGATCTCGAACTCGTTGCTGGGGATCGTCTGCGTCACCATCAATCCGCGCACGGGCTCGTCGTTCGCGGCTGCTTGCATTCGAACCTCGACGCCAGGGCTCTTGCGCAAGGCTACGGTCTTGCTCTTGATCGGCGCGGCATATGCAATTTTCTCGCGATACAGCTCGTAGCCGGGCATGTACACAAGAAGCGTCACCTCGCCGGGCTCGATGCCGGTCAGACTGAATTCCCCAAAATCATTGCTCTTCTTATGGCCGTGGACGCGCGCAGTGGCAGGATCGACCCCTCGCAGGTAGACGTCGGCGCCCACGATTGGGACCGAGCTGCCGTCTTCCACCACGTGCCCGGCGAGCTGAACCGACGGGATATCCATGTTCAACACGACATCGCCGGCCATCGTAACGGTTCGACTGATGTCCTCGTCGGCGGTGACCCGATACTCGCCGAGGGGTAGCCCCTCGATCTCGTAGTCACCGTCCGCCGACGTCGTTGCGCGATACGACACTCCGTCCTTAGCTTCTGCAGGTTGTATCCACACTAGTAGCTGCGTCGCCGGCTTGCCGCCCTGAGTCACTCGGCCCGATAGGCGCGCACCCGGCGGGAAGACGATGTCCAGTGTGATGTCGTGTTCAGCGGGCACATCGACCGTCTTGCTCAATTGCCGGTCGGTGGCGTACACAGTTACGCGTGCGCGCCCAGGAGGTACGCCTGCAAATGCGTATGCACCCTGCTCGTCGGCACGCGCGCTGAAAAACATGGAGTTGGACCGCAGGCTGATGTACGTGCGTCCGAGCTGCTCAGGCCTCACGCCCTTTATCATCCCGCGAACGGTGTGACCTGCGCCGATAGTGAGAACAATATCGTCCCTGCGCTCATCCTGGCCCAGCACGATCTCCTGCCTCGCACTGCCCGCGACAGAGTTGGCAGAAATCACGTAGCGTCCGGCTGTCAAGTGGTCGAAGGAGAACTGACCCGAATCCGCGGTCTCATTGGTGTAGCCAGCGAAACCTCCACCCATCGTGACCCGCCCTTTGACCGGCTCACCCGATCCCGTCTTCACGACGCCTGCAATCCTGCCGCCGGTCGAGAGCGCGAACTCCTGAGGGGGTGTCTTCTCGTCCATGACAATCTCTGCTTCACGGCTCGCATATCCCTTGGCGCCGGCGATGAGCGAGATCTCTCCGCCGGGAATGCCGTCGAGCACGAACGACCCGTCCTCTTTCGTTTGCGCGTAAGGATCGTCGGGGACGTCACCCAAGGCACTCGCGACGCGAAAGCTGACGTACGCCTCCGGGATGCCCGCACCGGTCGCTGCCGCGAACACTCGGCCGCGCGCCGTAAAGCCCTTCTGCATGGGCATCACGACTTCGCGCGGCTTCCTGCCGGCCGCAATCGTTACCTCTCCGAGACGGAACTGCCGGTAGCCGTGAGCCGAAACTGACACCTTCCAGGTATCGGCAGGCACGCCGTTCCACGCGAATCGACCGGTATCGGACTGGAAAGCCTGTGTGAGCGGTTCCTCTTCTCGCCACTCCGGTCCGCGCTGAACGCGGACCATGCGCACTTCGAACTCCTTCACGGGCTGGCGTGTCACGGCATCGACGAGGCGGCCGCGCAGGGTGCCGCCTGTCGCGGCTGGTGCTGCGGCCGTCGCGGTGGTTTCGACGGATTTCCTTTCTTCCACACTCGACGCTTGTTCTTGCTCCGACGCGAGATCAGCCTCGTGCCTCGCCGCAAAGCTGGACGGCGCGGCTACTTGGTCAGTCGCTGGCATCTGCCGCTGCCCCAGCATCCACACGCCGATGCCGCAAGCGACCACAATCCCCAAAATGACGACCGAGCGTTTCACGGCAGCTCGAACGGCTGACCATCCCAATCTTCGAAAAGCAGGGGTGTGCCGCTGAAGCGCCCGATCTGAAACGTGGTGCCCGCCAGGGCGCTCGGCACGTAGCCCACGCGCTCGCGATTCAATGGAACCCAGATGTCGATCACGGAGTCGTTGCCGGGAAAGCTCTGGGTGATCGTGAAGCCGATCGGAAAGCGCCGGCTGCCGGCTTTCACGTGCACTTCCACGCCGGTGCTCTTGCGCAGCGTGATCGTCTTGTTGGTGATCGGCGAGGAGTACGAGATCCTCTCGCGATACAGCTCATAGCCGGCCTTGTAGACCAGCAGCACGATCTCGCCCGGCTCGATGCCGGTGAGCGCGAACTGACCGAAGTCATCCGTCTTCTTGTCGCCGCGGACGCGAGACGTCTCCGGTGCGCTGCCTCTCAAGTACACGTCGGCGCCGACGATCGGTACCGCGCCGCCGTCCTCCACAACCCGTGCGGATAGTTGCACCGCCGGGATATCGATATTCAGCACCATGTCGCCAGCGATCGTGACGGCTCGACTGATGTCTTCGGTTGCGCGCAAGCGATAGTCGCCGGGAGGCAGGCCTTCGATCTCGTATTCGCCGTCCTCCGAGGTATTCGCTCGATAGAGAATGTCCAACTTGGTGTCGACCGGACCCATCCAGACTGTCCTGTGCGCAGCAGGTTTCCCGCCTTGGGTGACACGTCCAGACAAGCGCGCGCCGGTGGGGAGAGCGATGTCGAAAGTGATGTCCTGATCTGCCGGGACGTCCAAGCGCTTCGTGAATTGAATGCCGATGTTCGCGGTGGCCACGCTGATCTCTGCGGGCCCCGATGGCACGCCATTGAACACGTAGGCGCCGCGCTCGTCGGGGTGCGTGCTCATGAATGAGTTCCCGGACTTCGCCCGGAACATGAGGTGTGTCTGCGGGATCTGTTCCGGCCGAGGTCCCCTGACGATGCCGCGAACGCTGCGGCCTCCGCCGACCACGAGGACGATGCCTTCCTTCACCTCGTCCTGTTGCAGCACAAACTCCTGCTGCGCGCTGCCAGCGCTCGAATCGGCCGATACTTTGTAACGGCCGGGTGGCATGTGCTTGTAAGAGAACTGACCCGCCTCGTTCGATTCGCCCACGTACCCAGGTCCGGGACCGTTGAGCCAGACGCGGCCTTTTACGGGTGCACCCGATGTCGTCGTCACGATGCCCGCGATCGTGGCACCGCCGGAGAGGGTGATTTCCTGTACCGGAGTCTTCTCATCTACTACCACTGTCAGCTCGCGATACGCATGATCGCGCGCGCCAACCATGAGCAGGATGTCGCCGCCAGGGACGCCGTCCAGCGTGAATGACCCATCGTCCCTGGACGTTGTCCGCGCCGTCGACCTGAACCCGAATTCCTGGTCGCCGACGACGCGAAATCCGATCCCTGCGTCGGGGATGCCCGCACCGGTGCTCAGTTCGACGATCCGTCCGCTCACGGCGTAGCCGCGCAGCAGCGGCATCACCATCTCTCGTGTCGCCTTGCCGGCTTCGACTGTGAACTCAGGCACGTTGAACACTTGATGGCCGCGCGCCGAAACGGCCGCCGCCCAGGATCCGACAGCCACGTCGCTCCACGTGAAGCGACCGCTCCTGGATTGGAACGTCCTCTTGATCGGCTCGAGGTAGCTCCTGCCCGACCCCTGGCGTTGAATGGGCGTGAGCTCAACTTCGAACTCCTGCAAGGGTTGACGCGTAACAGCGTCGATGACCCGGCCACGAAGGCCGGTCGCGGGTTCAGAGGGCGGTGGTGCCGCTGGCGGCGGCGCACTCGGTTCAGTCGCCTCGACCGCAACGGGCTCGGCCTTCTCGATCTGTGGGTCGACAAGTTGCTTCGCCGGCAACTCGGCCTGGACGACGAGCCGCCTGGGCTCCGACGACCACTGTCGGCCGAGCAGCAGCAGCGCTGCGCCGGCGAGGAGCACGAGTGCTATGAGGATGATTCGGCGATGCTTCGGACGATCCATGACACGAGCCGCCACGACAGGTCGCGAGCGGGGTCAGGATGCCCCGTTCGCAGGCCCCGCGCAAGCGCGCGTTGCGAAAACAACTAGCGGGAATTAGCGGTCAGGGCCTGCGGGATGGCGAGCTCGCCCCAGCCGTAGATCGAATCGCGGCCGGGCGTGCCGAGGTCGCGTGCCTCGGTCTTGAGCGAGTCGATCACGCCGCCGACGCCGGCGGATCCCTCGAGTCGGCGTGCAATTGCCGCTGCAACGACCGGCGAGGCGAAGGATGTTCCGGAGACAGTCTTGGCTTTCGACGTCGCCGATTCGTACTCGGAGGCGACGTGAACGCCCCGAGCAGCGAAGGCGATGTAGTCGCCGCGATTGGCGCGTCGATAGACCTGCCCATTCTCGTCGACGGCCGTGACTGCGATTACACCGGGATATGCGGCGGGGAATGCCGGCCGCGCCGCGGGTCCGCCATTGCCAGCTGCCGCCACAATCGCGACGTCGGCAGCGAGCGCACGCTTGATCACGTGAGCGAGCACGAAGTTATCCGGGCCTTCGATGCTGATGTTGATGACGCGGACGCCGCTCGCTACCAACCAGTCGATCGCGCTGGCGATGGCGGCAGCGGGTGCGATCAACCGGTTGTCGGAGTCGACGCCGAACACATCGGCAACTGTGAGATGCGCGCCGCTGCGGGCAATGATTTCCGCAACGAGCGTGCCGTGCGGGCGCGACGTGTATCCGCCATCGGCGAAGCCTTCGGTCTGCACGATCGAAAGTTTGAGCGCGGGCCAGGACACATCCGCGCCAGTGTCGATGACACCGACGTGTCCGGTATTGGCTGCGGCAACTGGAACGGGCGCCGATTCGACAGTCGTTGCGACCGCTTCGTCGCCGGACGGGCGGAAGAGATGATGAGGAGCGATGCTCGCCAGCGGCGCGAGCGCTTGCAGTTCCGAGATGACCTGCTCTACAGATCGCCCTCGACGCACACGAATGCGCGCGAGCGTTTCGCCGAATGCGGTGAGCGGACGCGCGGAGATGATCGTGAATCCAGCGTCGCGAACCGTGTCGATCGAGCGCGGGTCTGCGACCATGAGCACTTCTCGACGCACGCGCTCGCGGCCCGCAGTGTCGCGTTCCACTTCGAACCGTGCCGATGAGCCTCGCCCGTTTTCAACGCGGTCGTGACGGTCTTCGCGTCGACCGTCGTCGGATCCGGAAGAAGCGCTGCCGGAGCTTCCCGAATCGATCGAACCGCTGCCGGAGTTGTCGATGCGAATCTCGGAGTCGCGGCGCTCTTCCTGTTCCCGACCGCTGCGATCCTCGCGCGTCTCGCGATCGATGCGCGTTTCACGATCGCGAGTCTCGGTTTCCTCATGCGACCACGAGGCGACCGCGAACAGCGCCAGCGCGGCGAAAACAGCTGTTTTACGGAATGTTTGGACCGGACGACCCATGAGCTGCACACTACAGAAAGATCCCCCCGGAGGGAATAATCCTCCTACCGAGTCGTTGTCAGTCGGAGACAGGTCGACACAACATGCCAGAGTTCAGGCGCGAGCTGGTCCAACTGCTGCCGCGGCTGCGTCGCTTTGCGTCCGTGCTGACGAGATCGCGCGACGACGCAGAGGACGTCGTGCAAGCGGCGGTTGAGCGTGCCTTGCGCCATGCGGACTCGTGGCAGCAGGGCACTCGACTGGACAGCTGGCTGTACCGAATCATGCAGAATCTCTGGCGCGACGAATTGCGCGCGCATCGCAGGCGCGCCGAACCGCTTGACTCGCATGCCGACATCGCAGGTGCAGACGGGCGCGACGTGACGATGCGACACATTCAATCCAACGAGGCGCGGCAAGCGCTCGACGAGCTGCCCGAAGAGCAGAGCGTCGTGATCGCGCTGGTCGTGCTCGAAGGCATGTCGTATCAGCAGACAGCAGATATCCTCGAAGTGCCCGTAGGCACCGTGATGAGCCGCCTGGCGCGCGCTCGCGCCAAATTGGCTGCGAGCCTGGGCGAAGGGCCACAGCGTGTGAGAGCCGCAAAGTGAGCGAACGCTTGGAACTCAACGACGAACTCTTGTGTGCGTACATGGACGGCGAGCTCGACTCCGAGATGCGTGTGCGAGTCGAACAGGCGTTGGTCGACGACGTGGGTGCTCGAGTGCGGCTCGAACGGATGCGCGTCGCCGACGAGCGCTTGAAGTCGGAGATTCCGCTGCCGGCGCTGCAGCCGAACGACCCATTGTCGACGCGCATTCTCGATGGCAAGCCGGTACCAGTCACGAGACGAGCATCGATGCGATGGGGTGCTGTTGCCATCACTGCGTTGGCGGCAGGAATCAGCGGTGTGCTTGTTGGATTCATGCTCTCGCGGCCACAGGAGGTACGTGAGACGCCCGTAGTTGCAACGGCCGCTCCGGCGCCACTGCTGAGCGGCGCATCGTCGAACGCGGTGCTGCTCGCGGCGTTGGACAGTGGCGAAAGCGGCAAAGCGATCGAGCAGGGCGGGCGCTCGGCGCAAGTCATCCTTACGTTCGAAGCCGACGATGGACGGTACTGCCGAACGTTCCGCGCGCGCGAGGCGAATGCGGCAGCCGAGGGCGTGGCTTGTCGCAGCGGCACGCACTGGGAAGTCGTCGCATGGGATGGCACTGTCGACCCGGACGAAGGATTTCGAGCCGCGAGTGGCAGCGAGCTGCTCGACGATGTGATGGATCGGCTTGGCGGCGGCGCTGCGCTCGAAGCTGCGGACGAGCGCGCGCTCATCGAGCAGCATTGGTCCACGCCGCAACGATGAGGCGCGCCTTCTGAATCAGCGCTTGGCGCTGCGCCAGATCAGCGTGAGTCCTGCGGTGTAGTCGGCGCTGGCGTCCGAGAGGCCTACGCCGCCGTTCACCTCGACCTTCCACGCGTCATTCAGACGCCACGACACGTACGCTTCGACGGAGCTGGGATCTTCGCCGTCGCGCACGGATGAGTTGCGCCAATCGTAGTAGGCGCCGACGACGGCTGAATCGCTGACATTGATCCAGCCGCCGACCGACGCTTGCCAACCGTCGACGCGCTCGATGTCGTCGACGGCGCCGAGGAAGCGGCGACCGGCGCTCACGAATGCGCCGCCGGCCTCGCCGTCCCAGCCGATCTCGGAGAGCGCGACGTAGTCCGTCGCGCCGACGCCGAGGCCGTCTTCCTCGCTGCCGGTCGGCAATCGCACGCGACCCGTGAAGTCGACATACGCGGGCGAATCGCCGATGGAATCGAGCGAGTAGGTCAGCGCGATGCTCGCATCGCCGATACCCGACTCGCTGCGATCTGCGGTGACGAGGTCGACTGGATCGTCATCATCGCCACCACCGCTTCCTCCACTGCCGCTGCCGCTACCGTCGCGGCCACTGGTGCCGCTGCCGGAACCCGAGCCCGAGCTGCCCGAGCCGCTGCTCGTTCCACGCCCGCTGGAGTCGTCGATGATCTCGCTGACGTCGGCGGGTCCATCGACCATGACGTACGGCACCGACGCGCGAATCGACCACGCCCCGAACGTTGCACGAACCGAGAAAGGCACGACCAGAGCGCTGGTGCTCGTCGTCTCGCCGTATTCGCCGTCGGAATACTGCAGGCCGCTTGAGGCCTGCACGCGTGTGTCGGCATACGCTGTATTGAACTGGGCGAGTACGGCTACGACGGCCCCGGCCAGGAGAGATTGGGAAGCCTTCATGATGGATGATCTTACTCGTTGCCTCGCTGTCCGTGCCCGGAGCGTCCTTCGCGGTTCTGTCGATCATGGTCGCCGTGGCTGGGACCGCTGCGATCGTGCTGACGATCCGCGCGATCCTCCCGACGGTCCTCACGGCGATCTTCACGGCGCGGGGGTTCATTGGGCTCGCGAGCCACTGCGGCGGCCGAGAGCAGGGTGCTGGTGACGAACAGTGCTGTCCACAACTGTGAAAGTCGAGTCATTGCAAGCTCCCGAAACTGAAGGCGCACCGCCCGGCTGGGCGCTGCTTTGACAATAACGATTGGTAGCAGCGCTTTATTCCGCAGTCATTGCGAAGGAATATTCCTGCGCCTGGTCCGTTGTCGCTTCATCTCAGCGGGAGTGAACAAGATGGCGCGACTACATCTGACGAAGGCACTGTTCGCCGCGGCGGCGGCACTGAGCCTGGCCGCGTGCAGCGGCGGCGGCGGTTCCTCGAGCGACGACGCGCCGCAGGCCGCAGCGCAAAGCGTTCCGGTCATTTCGAGCGGCATAGTCACCGGATTCGGCAGCGTGTTCGTCAACGGCGTGCGCTTCGAAACCAGCAGCGCGGCTTTCACTATCAATGGCAAACCGGGCACGCAGGCAGATCTGCGCGTCGGTCATATCGTGAGGATCCACGGACATCGAGACGGCGCAGGAAATAGCACTGCGGATCGCGTCGACTTCGATGATCTGGTGAAAGGTCCGGTCACGAGCGTCGACGCAGCTGCGGGCACGCTGGTCGTGCTGGGTCAGACGGTGCTGGTCGATGCCGATACGTCCTTCGACGACAACATTGCCGGCGCGTCGCTCGCGGGCCTCGCGGCTGGTGACATCGTGGAAGTGAGCGGCATGCGTCGCGCCGACCGCGACATTCAGGCTACTCGCATCGAAGGGAAGCCGGCGGGCACGATCTTCGAGGTCACGGGCGCTGCGTCGGCTGTCGACACCGCCGCTCACAAACTGAATGTGAGCGCTCTCGTCGTGGACTATTCGGCCGCGACGGTTCAGAACTTCCCCAGCGGCCAGCCGCGCAATGGCGATCTGATCGAAGCGCGTGGCGGCTCGGTCAACGCGGCGGGCGAGCTCGTTGCGAGCTCGATCGAGTTGAAGCGTGACGATGACGATCGGGGCGTGGGCATGGAAGTCGAGATCGAAGGTCTGATCACGCGGTTCGTCTCATCGACGGATTTCGACGTAGCAGGTAAGCCGGTGACGACCACCTCGACCACGCGGTTCGAGAACGGCTCGGCCGCAGACCTGGCGCTGAACGTCAATGTCGAGGCGGAAGGGCAGGTCAACGCGGGCGGCGTGCTGGTCGCAACCAAAGTTCAGTTCAAGCGCCAGGGGAGCGCGCGCATCGAGGCCCGCGTCGATTCTGTCGACCGCGCGGCCAACGAGCTCGTCGTGCTTGGTATCGATGTGACCGTGAATACGACCACGCGCGTCGAGGACAAAGGCGATCAGCGTGTGGCGAACTTCAATCTGGGCAACATCACTGCGGGCGATTTCGTCGAAGTTCGCGGCGCGGAGCTGCCGGCCGAAAGCAACGACGTCGTGGCGTCGCGTCTCGAACGGCGTCGACCGGAGAACGAAGTGCGATTGCGCGGAATCGTCGACACCGCGACGAGTCCGAGCTTCTCGATTCTCGGCGTCACCATTCAAACGACTGCCGGAACCGACTTCGAAGGCACGAGTGCGGATGACTTCTTCGCCGACGCCGTCGGCCGTATCGCCGAAGTGAAAGGCACCGTGAGCGGAGGCGTGTTCACCGCGCGCGAAGTGGAATTCGAGAACGACTGAGCCTGAAACGTAATGGCGGCCTTCTCCCGGTTGGCCGCCATTACGCCCTGGGGAAAGGCCGCAGCCCGCGCGAGTTGCCTCTTTGCTCGCGCGGGTTGTCGTTTCCGCCATGAGGTATCGTGTGCAGCATGCGTCGATTCGCTGCTGCACTTCTTCTTGCCTGCGCCGTTCTTTGCGGGTGCTCGTCGTCCGCCGAGCGCCTGCCCGCAGACACTGAACGATCGCGAGTTGTCTATGTGGTGCGGCGTGGACATCACACAGGATTGGCGCTGGCTGTGGCCGACTGGCCAGATCGCGAATGGCCGGTGCTGGCGAAGTTTCCTCAAGCTCGCTATCTGGAATTTGGCTGGGGCGATGCTGCTTACTATCAGGCGCCGGACCCGACGCTCGGCATGACGATCGCCGCGGTCTTCTGGCCGACACCAACCGTGATGGAAGTCGTGCCGTGGCAAGTCGTCGCGGCAGGCGTCGAAGACAGTGAGGCAGTCGCTCTGCAGGTCTCGGATGCCGAGCTGCAGGCAATAGCGAAGTCGATCGACGATTCTTTCGTCCAGCCGATCAGCGCGACCGAAAATGGCTATGACACGGCCAACGGCCGCGCGCTCTTCTATCACGCGCGCGGCAAGTTCCACATGTTCAGGATGTGCAATCGCTGGACTGCCGAACGGCTGCAACTAGCGGGATGCTCAGTTCGCCCGCGACTGATCATGACAGCCACACAAGCCATCACTGCCGCCGAGCGCTGCCAATCCACCATCGCCCATTAGGCCGCAACCGGCGCCGCTGTTATCGCTCCCAACCTCGTCCTCATCTGCTTCTGCAGCAACGTGAAGCTCACGACCGTCTGCAGCATCACCGTGCCCACCGACAGGAACCACAGGTGCTCGAGCCGAAACCACGGCTGCGTCGACACCCAGATCAGCGGCACGCTGTACGTGATCAACCGCGTCGCCGAGCTGTAGAGCGAGGGCAACGTGTTGCCGAGCGCCTGGAACATGCTCGAGCACGTGAAGATGATTCCCGACAGCACGAAGTTCCACGAGATGATGTGGAGGAACTGCGAGCCGATGTCGATCACCTGCGGTTCGTTCGAGAACAGGCGGATCATCGCGTCCGGCCGCCACTGGCACAGCAACATCAACACGAACATCAGGGCAGTGCAGAGCTTCACGGCAGAGCGGAACGTTTCGCGGACGCGCTCGGGCTGGCGCGCGCCGAAGTTCTGACCTGCAACGGGTGCAGCCGCGAACGCGATCGCCATCACCGGCAGGAAGATGCCCTGCATGATGCGGCCGCCGATGCCGAATGCAGCCTGCGCGGCTGAGCCGAAGTTGCGCAGCGCGTAGTAAGTCACCGCAGTAAAGAGGAACAGCAAGGCGAACTCGCCGCCCGCTGGTAAGCCCACAGTGAGCATGCGCTTCCAGACTGCGACGCGCGGCTGCCATTGCTCCTTGTGGAAGGACACATATTTCTCGAGCCGCACGAAGTAGAAGGACAACAGAATCACGCCGACCACGATCGCGATCGTGCTCGCCAGACCTGCACCGGCGACGCCCATCGGCCGACCGATACCCCAGCCCGCGATCAGGATCGGCG